>ENA-ORCW01000050-ORCW01000050.1-marine-metagenome-genome-assembly--contig:-NODE-50-length-204188-cov-7.139027_pt1 | contig 204188 bp, 191 predicted proteins | sample MGYA00237784_ERZ508517 | MGnify/ENA primary metagenome ERZ508517 (study PRJEB26187, sample SAMN06268979) | marine metagenome | isolation source: Tt ae E1 feedstock associated aerobic enrichment on... | reverse complement strand
GCCGCCGGCGCCGCCCTGATAGGCGCGGGTGGAATCCATGAAGCGGTCACACAGCACGATCTTGCCGGCGGCGAGTGCCGGGCGGATCAGCCTGTCGAGATGGTCGCTGCGGGCGGCGTTGACCAGCAGGCATTCGGCCATCGGGGTCCAACTCGCCGTCTCGCCCCGTACCAGCAGGTCCCGAATGGTTTCGGCGCCGGGTGTGCCACCGGGTTCGCGGGTGAGGACCACGTCCGCCCCCTGCTCTGCCAGCCACGCCTTCAGCCGCCCGATCTGGGTGGTCTTGCCGGCCCCTTCCACGCCCTCGAAAGTGATGAAGGCGCCCGCCATCAGCGTTCGACCACGTCACGGGCGCTGGGCGGGGTGAACAGGGCGCGCAGGCCGATCCCCATCTTGCCGACGACGCCGATGCCGGATGCCACGACGGCGTCGACCGCCTCGCGCAGGTCGTCGGCGCCGAGCGTGCCGAGCCGCACGCTGTGGCCGGCGGTGCGCACGCGGTCGGCGGGCCAGTCGCGCACGGCGGCGGCGAAGCCCGTGATGGTCACCGGGCCGTCGAGCGACTCGTCGGTGTGCAGGTCGATGCCGATGCCGCGTCGTTCTGCGATGGCGACGAGGCGCCGCACGTCGGCGTCGGGCGCGGGGTCGAGGTGCGGGGCGCCGCCGACGAGGTCGAGCCCGCGGTCGAGGGCGGCCTCGATCGTCGCGTCGTCCATGCCGACGGGCGGCAGCGCGACGAGCTCGAGGTCGAGCAGCCCGTCGAGCTCGGCGCGCAGTCGCACCATCGCGTCGACGCCGCGGAACGGGCGGTCGCCCGGCAGGAGGTTCACGTGGCTGCGGATCGCGGTGGTGCCGTTGGCGAGCAGCCGGAGCGCGGCGCGGCGGGCGCGGGCGAGGATGTCCTCCTCGGTGAGCTGCTCCTGGAAGGCGTGGAAGCTCTCGATCGCGCCGACCAGGTCGCCGAACGGCGGCTCGATCGCGTCCCACGTGTAGGCCTTGTCGAGGTGCGCGTGCGGCTCGGCGCCCGCCGGGAGCAGGAGGGCCCCGCCGAGGTCGAGCGCGGCGCCGGCGGCGGACCCGGCGCCCGCCGGGAGCACGTCGGCCACGACCGGTCCGTCGAGCGCGACATCGCGCAGCTCGCCCGTTGCGAGTCGGGCGTTGCGCAGCAGGGAGACGGGCTGGGGGAGCACTCGGTGACCTTCGGTACGTGGCGGGCCGCGCGTCGTCGAGCGGTGCGGAAATGTTGATACTGTCAACATCGACGACGATAGGGATGCGTCGTTTCAGATGTGTTTCCCGAGGATTTCGGTCCGGGGAAAGCGCCAGATGAGCGAGAGGAACGGAGCCGATGCCGACGGACGCGACGCTCGACCAGGCCGAGCTGCTCGGCGGTCGCATCCGCGCCCTCCGACGCGACCGGGGCCTCACGCTCGTGCAGCTCTCGGAGCGCTCCGGCCTCTCGCACCCCTTCCTCAGCCAGGTCGAGAACGGTCGAGCGCGGCCCAGCTTCACCTCGCTCGACCGCATCGCCACGGCGCTGTCGACCACGCAGTTCGAGCTGTTCGCCGAGATCGCGCGCGCGGGTCGCGCCGATGAGCTGCCGGGCGACGACGGCGTGGTCGTCGACGCGGGCGGCGGCACGACGGGCCGCACCTACGCCGAGGGGTCGGTGCGCGCCTTCGCGGGGCGCCCCGACGGCTTCACGCCGATGGAGATCACCGCCGACAACACCGCGTTCGGGGAGTACTTCGTGCACCCCGAGGAGGAGTTCTGCTACGTGCTCGACGGCGTCGCCGAGGTGCAGATCGCCGAACGCACGATCACGATGCCCGCCGGCACGACCATCTACTACCCGGGCGGCACGCGCCACCGCTGGCGCTCGGGCGACGGCCGGCCGTTCCGCATCCTGTACATCAAGGGCTCAGCGCCCGCACGAGAGGACGACTGACCGCATGGACGCCGCCCCCGAGTTCGACGTCGTGGTGCGTCGCCGCACCGATCCCGTCGACCGGGTCGCGGTCGTCGAGCTCGCCCGCGCCGACGGCCTCCCGTTCCCCGCCTGGCGGCCCGGCGCGCACGTGGACCTCCTCGCGAGCGACGACCTGGTGCGCCAGTACTCGCTCTGCGGCGACCCCGCCGACGACGGCGCCTGGCGCATCGCCGTGCTGCGCGAGGAGGCCGGCCGCGGCGGCTCGGCGTGGGCGCACGAGCACCTGGTCGACGGCGCGGTCGTGCGCGCGCGCGGTCCGTGGAACCACTTCGCGATGACGGATGCCACCGCCTACCGCTTCATCGCCGGTGGCATCGGGATCACGCCGCTGCTGCCGATGATCGCCGCCGCCGAGGCATCCGGCACGCCCTGGCGCCTGGACTACTGCGGCCGGAGCGCGAGCGGCCTGGCGTTCCTCGACGAGCTCGCCGGGTTCGGCGAGCGCGTGCGGGTGCATGCATCGGATGCCGGTACCCGGATGGACCTCGCGACCGTCGCGCCCGGCCCGGGCGAACTGGTCTTCGCGTGCGGGCCGCACGGCCTGCTCGACGAGCTCGACGCGCGTGCGGTCGCGTGGGCGCCCGGAACGCTGCACGTCGAGCGGTTCGAGGCGCGCGAGCAGGGCGAGCCCGTGCTGCACGAGTCGTTCGAGGTCGAGCTCGCCGCCAGCGGCGTGACGGTGACCGTGCCGCCCGAGCGGTCGATCCTCGACGTGGTCGAGGAGGAGACCGACGCGTTCGTGATCTCGTCGTGCCGCGAGGGCACCTGCGGCACCTGCGAGACGCCCGTGCTGGAGGGCGAGGTCGACCACCGCGACTCGATCCTGACCCCCGAGGAGCAGCGGGCGAACGACCGCATGATGATCTGCTGCTCGCGGTCGGCCTGCCCCAAGCTGGTGCTCGACCTCTAGCGCCCGACCCGCTCGCGCAGCGCCGCGACGATCTCCTGCTCGTCGCCGGTGACGAGCGCGCCGTCGCGCACCACCACCCGCCCCGCGACGACCACGTGGCGCGGCCGGCGACCCGGCGCCGCCCAGAGCAGTCCCGCGATCGGGTCGGCGACGCCCGCGTCGGCGACGCCCGAGACGTCCCAGACGCAGAGGTCGGCGGCCGAGCCGACGGCCAGGCGACCGAGCTCGGGCCGCCCGAGTCCGTCTGCGGAACCCGCGGTCGCCATGGCGAGCACGTCGGCCGCCGCGAGCGCGGGGCCGCGGAGCCCCGACACCTGCATCGCGAGGCGCGCGTCGGCGAGGAGGTGGCCGGCATCGTTCGATCCGCCGCCCGACGTGCCGAGCCCGACCGCGATGCCCGCGGCGCGGAGCCGTGCGACCGGGGCCACGCCCCAGCCCATGACGACGTCGCACCCCGGCGCGTGGGTGGCCGAGGCGCCGGATGCCGCGATGCGGCCGATCTCGGCGTCGTCGACGTCGCACAGGTGTGCGAGCGTCACGTCGTGCGCGAGCCAGCCCCACTCCTCGAGGAGGTCGAGCGGACGGCAGCCGTACCGCTCGGCGGCGACCTCGACGTCGACCTGCTCGTTCGACTGCGTGCGCCGTCTCAGGCCGCGCCGAGCGGCGACCTCGCCCATGAGCCGGAAGGTTGCCTCGACGTCGCTGTGCACGCCCGCCGGACCGACCGCGACCTGGAGCATGCCGTCGCCCGAGACGCCGCCGTGCCCGGGCACGAGCGCCTCGGCGATCGCGTCGGCCGAGGCCGCGGCGGTCTCGGGGTCGTCGCGGGCAGACCCGCGCACGAACGCCAGGCGTCCGCCGAGCCCGCGCGCGGCGTCCGCGACCGCCGTCGCGACGCCGACGTCGTCGACGCCCGCCGGCCAGGTGAGGTGGTGGTCGGCGACCGTCGTGACCCCGGAGAGCAGCCCTTCGGCGACGCCCACGCGGGCGGCTGCGCGGGCCAGGTCGGGGTCGATGCCGGCTGCGGCATATGCGCTCGCCATGGCGGGCAGCCACTCGCGCATCGGCACGCTGCGCGTGCCCGGCAGGGTGCGGAACGCCGACTGCAGCAGGTGGTGGTGGGCATTCACGAGCCCCGGCGTGACGACGCAGCCGGTCGCGTCGAGCACCTCGGCGCCGTCGACGTGGGAGGCGGCGACCACCGTGTCGTCCACGTGGACGTCGCCGTCGCGGACGTCGCCGGGGGCTTCGAGGACGGCACGTGCGCCGGTCACGGTGAGCATGCGCTGGATTCTCGCAGCATCCGTGTGTCGGGCTCGTGAACGGCCCGCGCCGGCGGGTCAGCGGCGGTGCGGCAGCCAGCGCAGCCAGGTGGGCCGTTCGTCGACCGGAGCCTGCGTCTCCGCGGGCTCGACGTAGAGGTTCGCGACCTGTCGCACGCCGCGCTGGGCGGCGCGGTGCGCGGCGGTGCCGATGAGCACGCCGAGCGCGATCGCCATGATCGAGGTGAGCGCGGAGGCGAAGTCGGCGAGGCCCTCGGTGGTGCCGATCGCCTCGGTGAGCCCCGCGAGCCCCGATGCGCCGGGCACGAGCAGCCAGAACGCCGGCAGGAAGAGCAGCTGGGAGGGCGCGCCGATGCGCAGGCTCGAGATCCAGAGCACGAGCGGCGTCATCGCGAGCGCGCCGAGGAAGCCGCCCACCGACGGGCCGGCGATCCCGGCGCCGACCGCCTGCCCCGCGTACGCGACGGAGAGCGCGAGCAGCACCCAGCCGAACGTGCGCCCGGGGGCGGAGAAGTGCAGCAGGTCGCCGACCGCGATGAGCAGCACCCCGAGCACCGCCACCCACCAGGGGAAGCGACTCGGGGCATCGAGGGCGACGTAGCTCGCGTCGCCCACGCCGAGCATGGTGCCGGCGGCGAGGATGCCGAAGGCGAGCAGCGCGAGCTGCACGAGTCCGGTGACCAGGCGCGACGCGCCCGCGATCATCTGGCCGGCGGCGAGCTCCATGGTCGCGGTCGTGATCACCCCGCCGGGGAGGAACGTCACGAGCGGGGCGATGAGCAGCACGATGGGGTCGCCGACCGGCACGTACGGCGCGATCAGGAACACCACGGTCGCCGAGGCGAACGCCGCGACCACGGGGAACACGAGCGCAAGGGTGGGGGAGCGCACGAGCTTGGCGAGGCCGAGCACCGCGCCGAGCCCGAATGCGATCAGCGCGCCCTGCCAGGTCGGGGTGAGCAGCATCGACAGGCCGGCGGTGAGCACGGCGTGGCCGAGCACGCGCACGAACCACGGGTAGCGGGGCTGCGACGTGCCGATCGCGTTCAGCTCGTCGATGCCCGCGGCGGGGTCGACCTCGCCGCGCCGTGCGCGACCGACGAGGTCGTACAGCGCGGCGATCTGGTCGAAGCGCAGCGCGGTCGCGCGGCTGGTGCGCAGCGCGACCCGGTCGGTGCGGCCGTGGCCCGACTGCACGAGGATCACGGTCGGCAGCACCACGAAGTCGGTGTCCTCCGCGCCGTAGGCCGACGCGATCGCCCGCATCGTCTCGTCGACCCGGTCGACCGACTCCATGGCGGCGTTCAGCCCCTCGGCGATGCCGAGCAGGAACCGTCGCAGCGCGTCCTCGTCGACCTCGTCCCGGGTCTCCATGCCGCACAGGCTAGCCGCGCTCGGGCGTCGGATGCCACGCCTAGACTTGAGCCGCCATGACCTTGATCCTCGATCCCGACGAACCCGGCGGCTGGCGCGAGCGCGCCGGAGGGGCCACGACCGACGAGGCCCCACGCGTCTCCGACCACCTGCTCGAGGGGCTCAACCCGCAGCAGCGGGAGGCCGTCGAGTACCGCGGGCAGGCGCTGCTCATCGTCGCGGGCGCCGGTTCCGGCAAGACGCGCGTGCTCACGCACCGCGTCGCCAGCCTGATCGAGACGAAGGAGGCGTGGCCGAGCCAGATCCTCGCGATCACGTTCACGAACAAGGCCGCGGCCGAGATGCGCGAGCGGGTCGAGGCACTGCTCGGCGAGGCATCCGGCGGCATGTGGATCTCGACGTTCCACTCGGCCTGCGTGCGCATCCTCCGCCGCGAGGCCGAGGCGATCGGGCTGTCGAAGACGTTCACGATCTACGACTCCGCCGACCAGCGGGTGATCCTGAAGCGCATCATCAAGGACACCTCGGCCGACACGCTCGGGTTCACGCCCGCGGGCGCGGCCGCGAAGATCTCCAAGCTCAAGAACGAGCTCGCCGACGTCGAGTCGTACGCGCGCAACGCGAACCTCGACGACCCGCAGGAGGCGATGTTCCTCGACATCTTCCGGCAGTACACGCGTCGACTCCGCGATGCGAGTGCCCTCGACTTCGACGACCTCATCGCCGAGACGGTCTACCTGTTCCGCGCGTTCCCGAAGGTCGCCGCGCTCTACCAGCGGCGGTTCCGGCACATCCTGGTCGATGAGTACCAGGACACGAACCACGCGCAGTACTCGCTGATCCGAGAGCTGACCCGGCCCGTCGAGCCCGACGTCGTCGCCGAGCTCGAGACGCACGGCGTGCGCATGCGCGTGCTCGCCGACGACGACGGCCGAATCCCGGGCGCGAGCCTCACCGTGGTCGGCGACTCCGACCAGTCGATCTACGCGTTCCGCGGCGCCGACATCCGCAACATCGTCGAGTTCGAGCGCGACTTCCCGGGCGCGAAGGTCGTGCTGCTCGAGCAGAACTACCGGTCGACGCAGAACATCCTGTCGGCCGCGAACGCGGTCATCGCGAACAACTTCGACCGCAAGGACAAGAAGCTCTGGACCGCCGACGGCGACGGCGCGAAGATCGTCGGCTACACCGGGTACTCCGCGCACGACGAGGCGCAGTTCATCGCCGACGAGATCGACGCGCTGCACCGGTCGGGAGTCGCGTACCGCGACATCGCCGTGTTCTACCGCACCAACGCGCAGACCCGCGCGCTGGAGGAGATCTTCGTGCGCTCGGCGCTGCCGTACCGCGTGGTCGGCGGCACCAAGTTCTACGAACGGGCCGAGATCAAGGACGCGATGGCGTACCTGATCGCCGTGGCGAACCCGCTCGACGAGCTCGCGCTCCGCCGCATCCTGAACACCCCCAAGCGCGGCATCGGGCCGGCGACCGAGACGCAGCTGGCGAACTTCGCCGACGAGAACGGCATGACCTTCCGCGAGGCGATGCGGGTGGCATCCGGACTGGGGCTCGGGCCCAAGGTGACCGCCGCGATCACCGCGCTCGCCGACCTGCTCGACGAGGCCGCGGAACTCGCCGACCCCGCGCGCGAGGGCGGGCCCACCAAGGTCGCCGACGTGCTGCTGCACCTCATGGCGGGCAGCGGCCTGCTCGACACGCTCCGCAACAGCCGCGACCCGCAGGACGAGACGCGCGCCGAGAACGTCGAGGAGCTCGTCGCGCAGACCCGCGACTTCGACCGCGAGAACCCGGGCGCGACGCTGCTGGACTTCCTCACCCAGGTCTCGCTCGTCGCCGCGGCCGACGAGATCGACGACGAGTCGGGCACGGTCTCGCTCATGACGCTGCACACCGCGAAGGGCCTCGAGTACCACGCGGTCTTCCTCACCGGCATCGAGGAGGGGCTGCTGCCGCACCAGATGTCGGCGACCGAGCCCGGCGGCCCGGCGGAGGAGCGGCGCCTCTTCTACGTGGGCATCACGCGCGCCCGCCGCCGGCTGTACCTCTCGCTCGCGATGAGCCGCGCCCAGTTCGGCGAGGTCGCCGTGGCGATGCCGAGCCGGTACCTGCAGGAGATCCCCGACGCGCTCATCGACTGGCGCCAGTCGCCCGGCGACGCGACCTCGCGCGGCGGCACCCGCCCGCGCGCGCTCAACGCCCGGCAGTCGCGCGATCAGCAGCGACGCGACCGGTTCAGCATCGCCTCGGCGACCAAGGCCAAGACCGAGTGGACGAACCGGGTCACGGCGAACGTGCGCGACAACGGCGACCTCGAGCTCGAGGCCGGCGACCGCATCCGCCACGCCGACTTCGGCGAGGGCCGCGTCACCCAGGTGACCGGCATCGGAGCGAAGCGCGTCGCGCACGTGTCGTTCGACACGTCGGGGCAGAAGAAGCTGCTCATCAAGATCGCGCCGATCGAGAAGCTGTCGGCGAACCCCTGACGGATCAGGCCACGCTGACGCCGAGCAGCGCGCCGATCGCGTAGGTGACGGCGAGCGCGAGCGCGCCGCCGATCGTGACGCGGAGGATCGCGCGCACGCGCGGGCTGCCGCCGATCCAGGCGCTGAGCCAGCCGGTGATCGCGAGCGCGACCACGACCGCGATGAACGTCAGCGGGATGCGCCACTCGGGCGGCGGCAGCAGGATGGCCAGCATCGGCAGCACGGCGCCGATCGTGAAGGCGAGCGCCGAGGCGCCCGCGGCGTGCCACGGGTTGGTGAGCTCGTCCTCGGCGATGTGCAGCTCGACCTCGAGGTGCGCCGCGAGCGCGTCGTGCTCGGTGAGCTCGCGCGCGACCCGGTCGGCCGTCTCGGGCGAGAGTCCCTTCGCCCGGTAGAGCTCGGCCAGTTCGGCGAGCTCCTGCTCGGGCATGTGCTCGAGCTCCCACCGTTCCTTCGCGATGAGCGCGCGCTCGGTGTCGCGCTGGCTGTTCACCGACACGTACTCGCCGAGGCCCATCGAGATCGCGCCCGCGAGCACCGCCGCGACGCCCGCGATGAGGATGGCCGCGGTATCGGTCGTGGCCGCCGCGACGCCCACCACGAGGGCGGCGACCGAGACGATGCCGTCGTTGGCGCCGAGCACCCCGGCGCGCAGCCAGTTCAGGCGCGATGCGACGTCGCCCGAGTGCGGGTCGGCGCCGTGCTCGGGCTCGGCGGGCGGGCCGTCAGTCCGCGTCATCGGGCGCGGTCCCGTGGTCGCTCGGGTCCTCCGGGTCCGGCTCGGGGTGGTCGAGGTCGTCCACCCCGGGCGCGATCGGGATGAGCGCGATGGGGATGCCCGGGGCGATCAGCAGGTCCGCCGGCTGGGGCCTGCCCTCGCCGTAGTTGACCCGCAGCCAGAACGGCGCGTTCTGCGCGTGCGCCGCCGTGATGCGCTCACGGTACTCGGCGAACTCCTGCTCGCCGATCGAGTAGACCGCGCCGTCGTAGGCGATGTTGATCCGCTTCACTTCGCCTCCTCGGCCGCACCGTTGCCGGTGGGCTCGCGCACGATCTGCAGGCCGCTCGACGAGTTCGCCGTCGACATCAGGGCGTCGATCCAGGCCCGGTTGATCGACGGCGGCCGGCCGCCGGAGAACTTGAAGTGCAGCGAGATCGACGGATGCATCCACAGGGCGCTCCGGCCGTTGCCGATCGACGTGTCGTCGCGCCACGAGAAGTAGAACGACTCGCCCCGCCGGAGCTTCGCGCCGATGACGAGCTGCAGGTGCGCGAGCACCCGGTCGTCGAAGTCGACCGTGAGCGTCGAGTCGTAGGTGAGCTTGCCCATGGGGTTCGGGTACCTCCAACGGACCGCGCCCCGCGCACGGTCGTCTCCCATCATGTACCGCGACCACCCCGTGATCGCAACCCCTTTGCGCATCGGTCGGAGTGCGGCAACCTGCCGGTATGCACCGGGTCTGGTACGGGGGAACCTCCTTCATGATGGCCGACCGGGCCGTCGTGGGACTGTTCGACTTCGCCGCGTCGGCCGCGGGCGCCCGTCAGGGAGCGCACGTGGAGTTGCCGATCGTCGACGTCGACGGGAGCATCGGCACGATGCGGGCGGTGATCGGGCCGGCCAGCCAGATCCTCGCGCGCCGCATCGATGACGGCAGCGATGATCCCGATGTCGAGGCCTTCGTGGCCGACCTGGGCGAGCGCGCGGTGCCGTACGGCCACGCCCGTGCGGCGCCCGAGAGCGGGCATCCGCTGCCCGACATCGACCTCGAGTGACGCCCGCTGCGCATCGTGCACGCACCGGTTGCGCGCCGCTGCGTCCCCACGTTTCGTGCTGCCCGTCGGGTGAGGGGTAGGCTACTGGCTGGCCCGAAACCCTCTCGACGTCGAGTCACTCGAGGCGCATGGGCCGATCACCCCACCAGCCCCACGCAGGCGTTGACCAGCGGATAGGAAGTACAGCGTGGATCTCTACGAGTACCAGGCCAGAGACGTGTTCGAGAAGTACGGGGTGCCGGTGCTGCCGGGCATCATCGCGGATACCCCGGAGGAGGTGCGCGCCGCTGCCGAGCAGCTCGGCGGCGTGGTCGTCGTCAAGGCCCAGGTGAAGATCGGCGGCCGCGGCAAGGCCGGCGGCGTCAAGGTCGCGAAGACCCCCGACGAGGCGGAGGAGGCCGCGAAGGCCATCCTCGGCCTCGACATCAAGGGCCACGTCGTCAAGCGCGTCATGGTCGCCGGCGGCGCCCGCATCGCCGAGGAGTACTACTTCTCCGTGCTGCTCGACCGCGCCAACCGCTCCTACCTCTCGCTCACGAGCTTCGAGGGCGGCATGGAGATCGAGCAGCTCGCGGTCGAGAAGCCCGAGGCGCTGGCGCGCATCGAGGTCGACCCGAACACGGGCCTCGACCTCGACCAGGCGAAGGCCATCGCGGTCGCCGCGAAGTTCCCCGCCGAGATCGTCGACAAGGTCGCGCCGGTCTTCGTGAAGCTGTACGAGGTCTACACCGGCGAGGACGCGACCCTCGTCGAGGTCAACCCGCTCGTGCTCACCGAGGAGGGCGACATCATCGCCCTCGACGGCAAGGTCTCGCTCGACGAGAACGCCGAGTTCCGCCACCCGATGCACGCCGAGCTCGAGGACGCGGCCGCGGCCGACCCGCTCGAGGCGAAGGCCAAGGCGCAGGACCTCAACTACGTGAAGCTCGACGGCGAGGTAGGCATCATCGGCAACGGCGCGGGCCTCGTCATGTCGACGCTCGACGTGGTCGCCTACGCCGGCGAGGCGCACGGCGGCGTGAAGCCGGCGAACTTCCTCGACATCGGCGGAGGCGCCTCGGCCGAGGTCATGGCCAACGGCCTCGACGTCATCCTTGGCGACCCGCAGGTGAAGGCGGTCTTCGTGAACGTCTTCGGCGGCATCACCGCGTGCGACGCGGTCGCCAAGGGCATCGTGGGCGCGCTCGCCGAGCTCGGCTCGACCGCGAACAAGCCGCTGGTCGTGCGCCTCGACGGCAACAACGTCGAGGAGGGTCGCCGCATCCTGAACGAGGCGAACCACCCGCTGGTCACGCTCGCCGCGACGATGGACGAGGGCGCCGCCAAGGCCGCCGAGCTCGCCAACGCCGCCTAGGACTCGACGACAGAGAACAGGACACCGCGAAACCATGTCGATCTTCCTCAACAAGGACTCCAAGGTCATCGTCCAGGGCATCACCGGCGGCGAGGGCACCAAGCACACCGCGCTCATGCTGAAGGCCGGCACCCAGGTCGTCGGCGGCGTGAACGCGCGCAAGGCCGGCACCACGGTGCTGCACCACGACGCCGAGGGCGCCCCGGTCGAGCTGCCCGTCTACGGTTCGGTCGCCGAGGCGATGGCCGAGACCGGCGCCGACGTCTCGATCGCGTTCGTGCCGCCGGCGTTCACCAAGGACGCCATGATCGAGGCCATCGATGCGGGCATCGGCCTGCTGGTGGTCATCACCGAGGGCGTGCCCGTGCAGGACACCGCCGAGGCGTGGGCCTACAACAAGGCCAAGGGCGAGCAGACCCGCATCATCGGGCCGAACTGCCCGGGCGTCATCACGCCCGGCGAGTCGCTCGTGGGCATCACGCCCGCCACGATCACCGGAAAGGGCCCGATCGGCCTCGTCTCGAAGTCGGGCACGCTCACGTACCAGATGATGTACGAGCTGCGCGACCTCGGGTTCTCGACCGCCATCGGCATCGGCGGCGACCCGATCATCGGCACCACGCACATCGACGCGCTCGCCGCGTTCGAGGCCGACCCCGAGACGAAGGCGATCGTCATGATCGGCGAGATCGGCGGCGACGCCGAGGAGCGCGCGGCCGACTTCATCAAGGCCAACGTGACCAAGCCGGTCGTCGGCTACGTCGCCGGCTTCACCGCGCCCGAGGGCAAGACGATGGGCCACGCCGGCGCCATCGTCTCCGGCTCGGCCGGTACCGCCCAGGCGAAGAAGGAGGCCCTCGAGGCCGCCGGCGTCAAGGTCGGCAAGACCCCCTCCGAGACCGCCACGCTGCTGCGCGAGGTCTACGAGGCGCTGTAGGACCGTCCGCACCCGGTGAACCGACCCGGGGGCGTACGAGGAGGGCCCCGCAGGCACGCCTGCGGGGCCCTCGGTTCGTTCACGCGCGATCGATGTCGCTGCTCCCTCCGGTCACGGGTCGATCACGACCACGCAGGTGTAGGTGCCGGGCTCGAGGTCCTCGATCGTGACGCTCGGGTCGTCCTGCATCGCCGACAGCGGGATGTCCGGCGCGGCGTCGTCCGGCTCCTCGACGGTCGCGTCGCACTCGATGCTCGAGAACGTGCCGCCGTCGACCTGGGAGTCGACGCTCACCGTGAGGTCGGTGAGCGGCGTGTTGTGGAACGACACCGTGTTCGAGTCGTCGGCTCCGCCGCATCCGTCGCCCAGCGTCACCGTGACGTCCTGCTCCTCGTCGTCGCTCACGTAGCCGGTCGGTACCGTCTCGGTGACGGTGTAGTCCCCGGCGACGCTCGAGATGACGAGGTCGTCGACGCACACGGTGCCGTCGTCGCCGGTGACGGCTTCGATGCCCTCGGTGAGGTCACCGCCGGTCACCGTGAAGGTCACGCCCGCGTGCGGGTCGGTCAACGGCGGATCGGCTGCGGCGTGCTTGCGCGTCTTCTCGATGAGGATCGATCCCGTCTGCAGCGTGTTGGTGTACGTGCAGTCGAGGACGTCGGTGGCATCGTCGAGATCGAACTGGATCACTCCCGTGCCGATGCTCGTCGAGTCGATGTTCACGCCGGAGCTGTCCGAGCAGTCGATCGACGTGAGCGCCCAACCGGTGGGCAACGGCATCGTCTCCGTGACCGTGAGGTCGTCGCCGAAGAAGACGTTGTTGTACGTCTGCGACCCGTCGTCGACCAGGTTGAACGACGGGTTGGTGCCGTCGTCCTGGGTCTCGAACGCGGTGGTGTACGCGAACGACTGTGTCTCGCCGTCGGGCACCGTCTGCTTGCGGATGATCACCTGGGCGCAGTTCGTCAGGTCGACGTCGGCGGGTGCGATGAAGTCCTTCAGCGCGGCGGTGAACGAGTCGGAGGACCGGCTCTTCAGGTACGCGCTGCCGAACGAGATGCACTCGTCGGTGCCGACGATGGCGGAGAAGTCGACGGATGCCTCACCGAACGTGCGCGGCGAGATGGCACCGAGCCCGTCGGAGGCGCCCGCGGCGATCGCCGAGGTGTTGATCGACCCGGTCGCGTCGCCCGACGCCGTCAGGCTGGAGCGGAGGCCCCAACACGGCAGCTTGTTCGACGACACGCAGTCGTCCTTGCTCACGGCCACGCCGTCGAAGTCGGCGTCGGTGAGCCAGTAGGCCAGGAACAGTTCGGGGTTGGTGCCGCCCTGTGCGAGGTCGTACTGGATGAGCAGGTCGGCCTCGGTGCGCACGGGCGTCACCCCGTTGTCCGAGATCTCGTCGGACTGGTTGAACTCGAAGTCCATGTTCGTGGTGCCGCTCGGCTCCTGGACGCGGTGCCAGAAGAGGTGCAGGAACGAGCCGCTCCCGGTCTCCTCGAGGTAGGCGCCGAAGTTCAGCAGGTCGCTCTTGTTGGGCGGGATGCTGCCGTCGACGACGGTCGGCACGGCGGTGTCCTCCTTCGAGCCCTGGCCGAACGAGTCGTCGCCGGAGCCGGAGGCGAGGTCGGGCTGGCGGGTCTCGTCGACCTCGTCCCAGTCGAACCAGGGATCCGCGTCGTCGGTGACCAGGTTCGCATCGACGTCGATCTCGAAGTCGCTGCCGGGCAGGCTGACGGTCGGATGGGCCGCGAATGCGGGGCCCGCGACGAACGCGGTGCCGATGAGGGCGAACCCGGCGGCGGCTGCGGCGAGCCGCCGCTCGCGGCGCCTGCCGGTGCCGGGTGGGATGGGTCGTGGGGTGGACTCGGACGAGGGCATCGTCGCCTCCGGTGGTGCGGAACGTCACCCGGCCCGGGCAGGCCGGATGGGTGATCCTGCGGCCGGGTGGGGGCACCGGAGGGGGTCGAGTGATGTGGCTCCCGACGGGTGTCGGGGGAAGCCCATCTGCCGACGGGTCACGACGGTCGAAGCCTACTGCGGCAGGGCCGCCGCCCGCTACCCCAAAATGAGGGATACTCACGAAGATTGCACGCCGTGCACGCGCGGCGCGGTGCGCGCGCTCGCTAGTCTGGGGCCCGACGGAAGAGGGTGGGGATGGCGTCGGCAGCAGATCGCGCGCTCGCGGAGCGCATCGCGGAACTCGAGGCGGAGAACGCGCGGCTGCGCGCCTCGATCGATGAGGACGTGGCGCCCGCGGCGCCGACCGAGCGCCGGCGCAGCTCCGGCCGCGGGCGCGCGGTGGTCGCGGCGATCCTGCTGGTCGTCGGCATCGTGCTCGCGCCGGTCGCCGTGCTGGGCGGCTGGGCGCGCGCGCAGCTGGTCGACACCGACCAGTTCGTCGCCACGTTCGGGCCCCTCGCCGAGGACCCCGCGGTGCAGGCGTACGTGGCCGACCAGGCCACCACGGTCGTGCTCGAGCAGGTGGACGTCGCCGGCCTCACCGGGTCGGTGTTCGACGGCATCCGCGACCTCGAGATCCCGGACGCCGCCAAGCAGGCGCTCACGCTGCTCGAGGGCCCGGCGGTGCAGGGCATCGAGAACCTCGTCGGCACCGTGGTCGAACGCCTGGTCGAGTCCGAGGCGTTCGCCGACGTCTTCCAGACCGCGCTGCGCTCGAGCCACACCCAGCTCGTCGCGGCGATGCAGGGCGATCCCGACGCGGCGCTGTCCATCGACGAGGCGGGGCAGATCGGCATCCAGCTCGCGCCGGTGATCGCCGAGGTCAAGGAGCGCCTGGTCGACGCGGGCGTCGGCTTCGCCGCATCGATCCCCGAGGTCGACCGCACGATCGTGATCGCGCAGGCCGACGCGCTGATCACCGTGCAGCTCGTCTACGCGCTGGCCGTCACCGCCGGCACCTGGCTGCCCTGGGTCGTGATCGGGCTGCTCGTCATCGGCGTCGTCGCGGCGCGCAACCGGCCGCGCGCGCTGGTCTGGACGGGTGCGGGCCTCGCCCTCTCGCTGGGCCTGCTCGCCGGTGGCTTCGGCATCGCGCGCCTCTACTTCCTCGCGAGCGTCTCCCCGTCGCTCATGCCGCTCGGTGCCGCCGAGGCGGTGTACGACCAGATCGTCGACCGCATGGCGGCGACCGCCGTCGCACTCGCGCTGTTCGGCGTCGCCGTCGCGGTCATCGCGTGGTTCTCCGGCGGTTCCGAGACGGCCGGCCGCATCCGTGCGCTCGGCGCCGCGGGCTTCGGCAGCGTACGCCGGGCAGCGCTCGCGCGCGGCGTCTCGACCGGCGGGTTCGGGCGCTGGCTCGACCGGCAGGCGCTGCTCGTGCGCATCGCGGTGCTCGTCATCGGCGCCGGCGTGGTGCTGTTCACCCGCCCGGTCACGGTGGGCCTCGTGATCGGCACGGTCATGATCGTGCTCGTGCTGCTGGCGCTGCTCGAACTGCTGCGACTGCCCGAGGCGGACGAGCGCGCGGTCGACGGCGATCTCGACGACGAGGTGCTCGACGACGAGGCGGATGCCGGTGAGCCGGCCGAGCCCGGGTCCGGCGACGCGTCGGCGGATGCATCGGTGACGGGAGCCGACGCCCGGTAGGCTCACCGCGGCATGTCACGATCCACCACCATCCTGCTGGCCGCCCTCGAGGCGTTCGTCGTCGCGGCCGTCGGCATCGGGCTCGCGGTCGTGCCCCTCGCGCTGGTCTGGGCGATCAGCACGGGCATGGCCGCCGATCCGCTGGACTACTGGGGCGCTGCGGCCCTCGCGTGGCTTGTCGGCAACGGCGTCGACCTGGCGGTCGTGCTCGATCCGGTCCTGGCCGCATCGCTCGGCGTGGCGGCCGACGCGGCGGCGTTCGACGTCACGATCGCACTGCTCGGGTTCTCCGTGCTCACGGTGGGCGCCGGGCTGCACGTCGGGCGCCGCTCGGCGACCGCGGGGCATGCCGTGAGCGGCGTGGTCGCGGCGGCCCTCGTCACCGGTGCGGCGGGCTCGGTGCTCGCCTTCACCGCGGGGGTCCCGGGGGTCGTGCCGTCGGCGTGGCAGGCCGCGGTCGTGCCGGCGCTGCTGGTGGTCGCGGGCGGCGTGGCGGGTGCGGGCATCGAGGCCGCTCGGCTCGGGGCACGGGGCACGGATGCCACGACGGGCGTCGTGCGCGGCTGGCTCGCGTCACTCGATCCGGCGTGGCGCGACGCCGTGCGGGTCGCGCTGCGCGCGGGTACCGCAGCCGCGATCGGCATCGTGGGAGCGGCGGCCGTTGCCGTCGCGGTCGCCCTGGCGGTCGACTACGCCACCGTGGCCGGCCTCTGGCAGTCGCTCGGCGCGGACGTGCCCGGCGGCATCGCGCTGGCCATCGGCCAGCTCGCGCTGCTGCCGAACCTCGTGGCCTGGGCGGCGTCGTGGATCGTGGGGCCCGGGTTCGCGCTGGGCGCCGGCACCTCGGTGTCGCCCGGCGGCACGCTGCTCGGCCCGGTACCCGGCCTGCCGGTGCTGGGGGCGGTGCCGAAGCTCGACCCCGGCCTCGGCTACCTCGCGCTGCTCGTGCCCGTGCTGCTCGGCTTCGCGGCGGGGTACTTCGTGCACCGCAGCGTCGACGCCCGGCGCCGGAGGCGCGCGAGCGGCCGGCCCGAGCAGCGACCCGCCCCGCGTTCGGCGCTCTGGACGGGCGCGGTCACGGTCGGCGAGGGGCTGGCGGCGGGCATCGTGGCGGGCGTGCTGCTCGGCGTGCTCGCGTGGTGGTCGGCGGGTGCCGTCGGCCCCGGACGACTCGCCGAGGTCGGGCCCGACTGGTGGCCGGTCGCGCTGGCGACCGCGGCGCTCGTCGGGGTGCCCGCGGCGCTGGGTGCGGTGGCGGCGGTCGTCGCCGGCGCGCGCCCCGGCCCCGAGGGCGGACGCGACCCCGGGGCATCCGCTCGCCCCACCCCGTCGGACCTCTCCGCGACCGACGTGATCCGCACCACCGAGTAGGCTCGACGACGTGCTCAAGCTCGTCGTGCTGATCTCCGGCGGCGGATCGAACCTCCGCGCCCTGCTCGAGGCGTCGGAGGACGCCGAGTTCCCCGCGCGCGTCGTCGCGATCGGCGCCGACCGCGAGGCCGACGGGCTGGTGCTGGGGGAGGAGTTCGGCATCCCGACCTTCACGGTGCCGTTCCGCGGCCGGGCCGACCGCGATCGCTGGGGCGAGGAGCTCCTCGCGCAGGTGCGGTTCTGGCAGCCCGACCTCGTCGTGCTGAGCGGATTCATGCGCATCGTGCCGCCCGTCATGGTCGACGCGCTCTCGCCGCGCATGATCAACACGCACCCCGCGTACCTGCCCGAGTTCCCCGGTGCGCACGGCGTGCGCGACGCGCTGGAGGCCGGCGTCACCCAGACCGGGGCGAGCCTCATCGTCGTCGACGACTCGGTCGACGGCGGGCCGATCATCGCGCAGGAGCGGGTGCCGGTGCACGCCCACGACACCGAGCAGGCGCTGCACGAGCGCATCAAGCCCGTCGAACGCCGCCTGCTGGTGCAGGCCGTCATCGACATCGCGAACGGAACCGTCAACCTGGAGGACCTGCGCGCATGAGCGGACCGAGCCACGACCACTCCCTCTACCGCGAGCGAGACCTCGTGCCCGTGCGCCGTGCGCTCGTCTCGGTCAGCGACAAGACCGGGCTGCTCGAGCTCGCGAGCGCGCTCGCCGCGGCCGGGGTCGAGATCGTGTCGACCGGGTCGACCGCCGCGACCATCCGCGACGCGGGCCACGAGGTGACCGACGTGGCGAGCGTGACCGGCTTCGCCGAGGCCCTCGACGGTCGCGTGAAGACCCTGCACCCGGCCGTGCACGCGGGCCTGCTCGCCGACCTGCGCCTCGAGCACCACGAGCAGCAGCTCGCCGAGCTCGGCATCGGCGCGTTCGACCTCGTCGTCGTGAACCTCTACCCGTTCCGCCAGACGGTCGCCTCGGGCGCCCCGGCGCTCGACGTCGTCGAGCAGATCGACATCGGCGGCCCGGCCATGGTGCGCGCCTCCGCGAAGAACCACGCCAATGTCGCGATCGTCGTCTCGCCCGAGCGCTACGGCGAGGTCGCCGAGGCGGTCGCCGCGGGCGGCACGACGCTCGCGCAACGGCAGCGCCTCGCGGTCGAGGCGTTCCGGCACACGGCCGGCTACGACGTCGCGGTCGCCTCCTGGCTCGGCAACGTCGTGGCGCCCGACGACGAGGGCACCGGGTTCCCGGGCTGGGTCGGCGGCACCTGGGACCGCACGCAGTCGCTGCGCTACGGCGAGAACTCGCACCAGTCGGCCGCGCTCTACGCCACGCCCGAGGGGCGGGGCATCGCGCAGTCCGTGCAGCTGCACGGCAAGGAGATGTCGTACAACAACTACGTCGACGCGGATGCCGCGGTGCGGGCCGCCTACGACTTCGACGAGCCGGCCGTGGCGATCATCAAGCACGCCAACCCGTGCGGTATCGCGGTGGGCGAGCCCGGGGCATCCGACCCCATCGCGAGCGCCCACGAGCGTGCCCACGCGTGCGACCCGGTGTCGGCGTTCGGCGGCGTGATCGCGGCGAACCGCACGGTCACGCGTGCGATGGCCGAGACCGTCAGCGGCATCTTCACCGAGGTGCTCATCGCCCCGGCGTTCGAGGCCGAGGCGGTCGAGGTGCTCACGACGAAGAAGAACATCCGCCTGCTCACGCTGCCCGAGGGCTTCCAGCCGACCGCGCTCGAGCAGAAGCAGGTGTCGGGCGGGCTGCTGCTGCAGCAGGCCGACCGGTCGTTCGCACCGTTCTCGGAGTGGACGCTCGCGGCGGGCGAGCCAGCGGACGAGGCACTCGCGGCCGAGCTCGAGTTCGCCTGGCGCGCCTGCCGCGCGGTCAAGTCGAACGCCATCCTGCTCGCCTCCGGCGGCGCCTCGGTCGGCGTCGGCATGGGGCAGGTCAACCGGGTCGACTCGTGCCGGCTCGCGGTCGAGCGGGCGGGGGAGCGCGCGAGCGGCTCGGTCGCGGCATCCGACGCCTTCTTCCCCTTCGCCGACGGGCCGCAGATCCTGTTCGACGCGGGCGTGCGCGCGGTCGTGCAGCCCGGTGGCTCGGTGCGCGACGAGGAGGTCGTCGCTGCGGCGAAGGCCGCGGGCGTGACCATGTACCTGACCGGCGAGCGGCACTTCTTCCACTGAGTGGGGTCCGCGTCGCGGGCGCCCGCTCGTGCCGGCGCGGCGTATCCTGAGGGGAACACGGCGCTCACGAGGCGCCGCCCACCACAGCCATGCCGCCCACCCGGCGGACGGACCAGGAGCGACCCACCCATGACACTCGCGCACCCCGCAACGACGCCGGACGCGGCGACCGCCCACCTCCTCACCGAGGAGACTCCCGACCACGAGCGCATCCTCATCACGACGGGTGCCCGGTCGGGCCTCACCATCATCGTCGCCGTGCACTCGACGCGGCTCGGGCAGGCCCTCGGCGGTGCGCGCCTCTGGCAGTACGACCACTGGACCGACGCGCTCGCCGACGCGCTGCGCCTCTCCCGCGCCATGACGCTGAAGAACGCGGCCGCCGGTCTCGCCCGCGGTGGCGGCAAGTCGGTGATCCGCGTGCCCCGGGGCGTGACGCTCACCGCCGACGAGCGCATCGCGGCCATGCGCGACCTCGGCGACGCCGTCGAGAGCCTCGGCGGGGCGTACATGACCGCGGAGGACGTCGGCACGAGCGCCGAGCTCATGGCGGTCGTCGCCGAGCGCACCGACCACGTCTGCGGGCTCCCGCCCGAGCAGGGCGGCGTGGGCGAGCCGGCGGATGCCACTGCCGCGGGCGTGCTCGCGGGCATCCGCGCGACCGTGGCCGAGCTGTTCGGCGACGCCGACCTCGCAGGCCGGCACCTCGTGATCTCGGGCCTCGGCCAGGTGGGCGGGCGCCTCGCGCGCGCCCTCGCCGTCGAGGGCGCGCGCCTCACCGTGACCGACGTGGTCGACGCGCGCCGCGAGCTGGCCGATGAGCTCCGCGCCGAGTGGGTCGCGCCGGCCGACGCGCACCGTGTCGAGGCCGACCTGTTCGTGCCGTGCGGCCTCGGCGGCGTGCTCACCGCCGACGTGATCGACGAGCTCCGCGTGCGCGCCGTCGTGGGCGCGGCGAACAACCAGCTGGCCCGGCGCGAGTCGGCGTCGCTGCTCGCCGAGCGCGGCATCCTCTGGGCGCCCGACTTCGTCGTCAACGCGGGCGGCGTCATCTACCTCGACCTCGCCTCCGAGCCCGACGCCGACGCGGCCGCGATCGACGCGCGCGTCGCGACCATCGGCGACACCGTGCGCGCGGTCTTCCGCGAGGCCGCGGCCTCGGGCACGACCACGCTCGCCGCCGCCGAGCGCCTCGCGCGGGGCCGCCTCGACCGCGCCCGCTGAGCCCCGGCACGCGCCCGGACCGGCCCGCCGTGGCCGCTAGGCTCGTGCCGTGACCGACTCCGTCGAGCTTCCCCCCGCCCGCACGATCGCGCCGCGCGACCGCGTGCACGGGCGGCGCGTGCTCGCCGTGTTCGCCTCCGCGGCGGCACCGGCGGCGATCGGCCTGGTCGCGGCGCTGCTCGGCGTGTTCGTCGCGGGCGGCCAGGCGCCCACGGTGTTCGGCCAGGTCGGCGGGCACTTCGTGCTGCTCGCCACGCTGACCTTCCTGCTGCTGTCGGCCGCGAACGCGGTCGGCGCGACGCGCGCCTGGTTCCTCGCGGCCGCCGCCGGGCTCACCTCGGCGGGCCTGGCCGCGCTCGTCGGCACGACGATCACGGTGCTCGCGGGCGGCGCGGCCCCCGACCTGCGCATGTTCGCGTTCGTGCTCGGTTCGCTCGTCGGCATCAACCTGGTCTTCATCGTCTCCGTCGTCGCCGCCGAGGTGTTCGTCGCGCCACGGGTGCTGCGGTCGGTGCTGGCGCACGCGCCGCGCCGCGGGGCGACCGAGCAGCGGCTGGCGCTCGTGCGCATCCCGGCCAGCAACCTCGACGAGGCCGAGCTCACCCACCTCGAGCGGGAGCCGGTCGACGCCGAGCGGGCCGACGAGCAGTGGGACAACTACTGCGCCGCCCTCGTCGCCGAGGGGTGGCGCACGGTCGAGGTCGACAGCGCCCCCGACCTGGCCGACTCGGTCTTCGTCGAGGACCAGGTGGTGCTGTTCGACGACCTCGCGGTGATCACGCGGTCGGGCGCGGAGTCGCGGCGGGGCGAGGCGGAGGCGGTCGAGCGGGTCGTCCGATCGCTCAAGGGCGTGCACGTGGCGCACGTCGAGGAGCCGGGCACGCTCGACGGCGGGGACGTGCTGAAGGTCGGTTCCACGGTCTACGTCGGCAGTTCGTCGCGCACGAATGCCGAGGGTATCCGTCAACTGCGCGAACTGCTGCTGCCCAGCGGATGGAGCGTGGTCGCCGTGCCCGTGACCCGCACGCTGCACCTGAAGAGCGCCGTCACGGCGCTGCCCGACGGCACGGTGCTCGGGCACCCCGACCTGATCGAGCACCGCGACCTGTTCCCCCGCTTCCTCGAGGTGCCCGAGCCGACCGGGGTCGCCGTGGTCGAGCTCGCCGACGACACCGTGCTGATGGCGTCCTCCGCTCCGGAGACCGCCACGATGGTGTCGGGACTCGGCTACCGCGTGGTCACGGTCGACATCAGCGAGTTCGAGAAGCTCGAGGGATGCGTGACCTGCCTGTCGGTGCGGGTACGCTGAACCGGTCCGCAGAGATCCCTTGCACACGCGCGAGGCGCGGGCATATCCTGTAAGGCTGCCCGCGGCGGTCCACCAGACACACGCGAGCACAGGGACATCCACCACAAGCGCCCGGGAGGAAGCGATGAAGACGACAGATGGCATGACTGCCGGCACCGGCCCCGTCGGCGGGGTCGTCTCGCTCATTCGACCCCGGCGCCGCGCGGCCTAGCGCCGCGCCCGCGGCCGCCCTCGGCGGCCGACCCTGCGGCTCCTCGCCGCAGCCTCGATGGGACGCCTCGTTCCCGTCGCGTTTCCCCACCCCGCACGACCCGGACGCCCGCGCACGCGCGCCCGGCCGCCCAGAAGGACTCCCGTCATGCCCGCCATCACGGCCGACGACCGACCCGATTCCCCGACCCCACCGCCGCGGCTGAGCACGCCGCGCACGCTCGCGCGCCTGTACCCGTACGCACGCCCCGCGGTGCCGTTCCTCGCGCTCGGCACCGCCGCCGCGATGATCGCGAGCCTCGTCGCGCTCGCCATCCCGCAGGTGCTGCAGGTGCTCGTCGACGGCCCGCTCTCCGAGGGCGACCCCGACCAGATCGTTCCCGCCGTGCTCGTCGTGCTCGCGCTCGGCATCACCGAGGCGATCATGATCGCGCTGCGGCGCTGGTTCGTGCTGACCCCGGGCACGCGCGTCGAGGCCGAGATGCGCAACTCGCTCTACGCGCAGCTGCAGGACCTCCCGGTGAGCTTCCACGACCGCTGGCCGAGCGGACAGCTGCTCTCGCGCGCGGTCTCCGACCTCGGCCGCATCCGTCGCTGGCTCTCGTTCGGCCTCGTGCTGCTCATCGTCAACCTCGTCACGATCGTCGTCGGCGTCGGCATCCTGATCTGGATGAACTGGCTGCTCGGCCTGGTGTTCATGGTGCTGTCCCTGCCGCTCTGGATCATCGGATTCCGGTTCGAGGGCCGCTACTCCGAGGTCGCGCGCCGCAGCCAGGACCAGGCCGGCGACCTCGCGACGGCCGTCGAGGAGTCTGTGCACGGCATCCGGGTGCTGAAGGCGTTCGGTCGCGGCAAGCACGCACTCGGCACGTTCACGGCGCAGGCCGAGGAGCTGCGCGGCACCGAGATGGAGAAGGCGAAGCTGGAGTCGAACATCTGGCTCTGGCTGCTGCTCATCCCGAACGTCGCCCTCGCGGTGTGCCTCGTGCTCGGCGTGTGGCTCGCCTCGATCGACGTGATGAGCGTGGGCCAGGTCGTGGCGTTCTTCGCGACCGCGACCGTGCTGTCGTGGCCGATCGAGTCGATCGGCTTCCTGCTCGCGTTCGCGCTCGACACGCGCACCGCGACCGACCGCTTCTTCGAGGTCATCGACGAGGTCAACCAGATCACCGACCCCGAGCGGCCGACCACGGTCGACGCGCCGCGCGGCGAGCTCGCGTTCGAGGGCGTGCACTTCCGGTACGCGGATGCCCCGGGGCACACGCCCGACCTGATCGACGGCGTCGACCTCCGGCTCCAGCCCGGCGAGACCATGGCGCTCGTCGGCCTCACCGGCAGCGGCAAGTCGACGCTCACCTCGCTCACCACGCGCCTGTACGAGGTGACCGGCGGCGCCGTGACGCTCGACGGCGTGGACATCCGCGCGCTCCGGCGCGAGGAGCTGCGCACGCACGTCGCGATGGCGTTCGAGGACGCCACGCTGTTCTCGGCGTCGGTGCGCGACAACGTGCTGCTCGGCCGGCCCGAGCTGGCGGGCGACGACCCGGCCGTGCGGGCCGAGGCGGACGCCGTGCTCGCACAGGCGCTGCAGATCGCGCAGGCGCAGTTCGCGCACGACCTGCCCGAGGGCGTCGACACGAAGGTCGGCGAGGAGGGCATGAGCCTCTCGGGCGGCCAGCGGCAGCGCCTCGCACTCGCGCGCGCGGTCGCGGCGGACCCCGCGGTGCTCGTGCTCGACGACCCGCTCTCGGCGCTCGACGTCGAGACGGAGGCCCTCGTCGAGGACGCGCTGCGCGAGATCCTCGCGACCACGACCGCGCTCGTGGTGGCGCACCGCCCGTCGACGGTCATGCTCGCCGACCGGGTCGCGCTGCTCGAGGACGGCCGCATCACCGCGGTCGGCACGCACTCGCACCTGCTCGCCTCGAGCGAGCACTACCGCTTCGTGATCTCGTCCCTGGAGGACGAGGAGCGCGAGCGGAAGGCCGAGGAACTCGACACGGCCGCCATCCCGATCATCGGTCCCGATCCGCGCGACGGGGCCGGCGGCACCGCCGCGCAGTCCGCGAGCAGCACCGAGCAGGAGGTGACCCGATGAGCGTCGTCGGCGTACAGGGCGAGGAGCGCCACGACTTCACGAAGGAGGAGTCGCGGCAGATCCGCCGGCGTTCGCTGCGCCTGCTGGGCTCGCTGCTGAAGCCCCTCCGGTGGCGGGTGGCGTGGACGGCGCTGGTCGTCACGATCTCCACGGGCGCGCAGGTCGCGGGCCCGGCGCTGATCGGGTACGGCGTGGCCGAGGGCCTGCCGGCCCTGCTCGACCAGGACTGGCTGCCGCTTGCCTGGGCAGGCGCGGCGTACCTCGCGACCGCGGTCGTGGGCGCGCTGCTCGTGGCTGTGTACATCCGCCAGTCGGCGCGCATCAGCCAGGCGATCCTGATCGACCTGCGCAAGCGCGTCTTCCTGCACACCCAGAAGCTGAGCCTCGAGTTCCACGAGTCGTACACGTCGGGCCGCATCATCTCGCGCCAGACGAGCGACCTCGACGCGATCCGCGAGCTGCTCGACTCGGGCATCAACCAGCTCGTACAGGGCGTGCTGTACATGTCGTTCACGGCGATCGCGCTGATCGCGCTCGACTGGCAGTCGGGCCTCGTGCTCGCGGTCGCGCTCGTGCCGCTGTTCGTGCTCACGCGCTGGTTCCAGCAGCGCTCGCAGGTGCTGTTCCGGCGTTCGCGCGAGTCCTCCGCGAAGCTCATCGTGCACTTCGTCGAGACCATGACCGGCATCCGGGCGGTCAAGGCGTTCCGCAAGGAGAAGCGCAACGAGAAGGAGTTCGGCGACCTCGTCGAGGACTACCGCGACGTGAACGCGAAGGTCATCCAGGTGTTCGGCGTCTACGACCCGGGCCTCGTGCTCATCGGCAACGTGACGGTGGCGATGGTGCTCCTCTGGGGCGGCTTCCGCGTGGTCGACGGCTCGCTCGAGATCGGGTTCCTCCTCGCCGCGGTGCTCTACACCCGTCGGTTCTTCGACCCGATGGAGGACATGGCGATGTTCTACAACTCGTACCAGTCCGCCGCATCCGCGCTCGAGAAGATCTCGGGCGTGCTCGAGGAGGAGCCGAGCGTGCCCGACCCGGTGCGCCCGGTCGACCTGTGGACCGCGCGCGGCGACGTCTCGTTCGACGGCGTCGAGTTCGCGTACACCGACGACCGCGTCGTGCTGCCGACGTTCGACCTCGCCATCCCGGCGGGGCAGACGATCGCGCTCGTCGGGTCCACCGGTGCCGGCAAGTCGACGCTCGCGAAGCTCATCTCGCGGTTCTACGACCCGAGCAGCGGTGCGGTGCGCCTCGACGGCGTCGACCTGCGCGACCTCCACCCGAAGGACCTGCGTCGCGCGATCGTCATGGTCACGCAGGAGGCGTACCTGTTCTCGGGCTCGGTGGCCGACAACATCGCCCTCGGCAAGCCCGACGCGAGCTTCGACGAGATCGTCGCGGCGGCGAAGGCGGTCGGCGCGCACGAGTTCATCGAGGGCCTGCCGAACGGGTACGACACCGACGTGAACAAGCGCGGCGGCCGGGTGAGCGCCGGGCAGCGCCAGCTCATCTCGTTCGCGCGCGCGTTCCTCGCCGACCCGGCCGTGCTGATCCTCGACGAGGCGACGAGTTCGCTCGACATCCCGAGCGAGCGCGCCGTGCAGGAGGGCCTCACGACCCTGCTCGCCGACCGCACCGCGGTGATCATCGCGCACCGTCTCTCGACGGTCGCGATCGCCGACCGGGTGCTCGTCATGGAGTGGGGCCGCATCGTCGAGGACGGCTCGCCGGCCGAGCTGATCGGCGGCGACGGCCGGTTCGCCCGGCTGCATGCGGCCTGGCGGGACAGCCTGGTCTGAGTCACTCCGTCCGGGCGGGCGGCCGGCGGGGCGTGTCGTCGGGCGAGAAGTCCGCGCCCGCCCACGCCGGCGCCCACCACAGCAGGTTGCCCCAGGCCACGAGGAACGCGGCGGCCTGCAAGCCGGGCAGGGCGAAGGGATCGCCCCCGCCGAGCAGGACGACGGCTGCGGCGACGGCGAGCCAGGCGAGTCCGCCCGCGAGTGCCGCGGCCGCGGTCACCCACACGAGCTCGACCGGTCGCGCCCATTCGCGGCGCCAGAACGGCGGCAGCCAGCCGGCGAGCAGCAGCACCGAGACGACGGATGCCGCGAGGCCGAGCACCGCGAGCGGCGCCCACCACGGGGCGACGTCCCCGGGTGCGAACAGTGCGAGCGCCTCCGCGGCGTCCGCGGCACCCGACGCCTGCAGCACGAACGGCACCCCGCCGGCGAGGACCACGAGCGTCGTCGACCCGGCGACGGCGCGCGCCCGGGTCGCGCGGGGCGCCGGGCGCACGACCGCCGTACACGCCCGCATCGCGGCGACGACGAGCACCACGGCGGTACCGGCCGCGAGCAGCGACATGAGCAGGTTGCCGGCGAGGATCGCGAACCCCGCGACGCCGATCGCGGCGAGCGCCCGGAACACCGGCGCGGTCGCCGCCTGCCGGCTCTCGCGCGCGGCGGCATCGATGCGCTCCGCCGCGGCCGCCCCGCCGGGCGCGCGAGCGGCGGCGTCCTCGCGCACGCCGCGCCAGCGCGCGTCGGCGCCCCCGGCCGCCGCGACCAGCCAGACGACGAGGAGTGCGACGACCACGAGCGCGGTGATCGCGAGGCCCCACGAGAACGACTCGAACGCGCGCCAGGTGAGCAGCCAGCCCGCACCGCCGACGACCCCGGCGATCGCGGCGGCGCGGGGCGGGTCGATGACCGTCGGCAGCACCGCGAGCACGGGGCGCAGCACCCCGAGCACGAAGCCGACGATGCTGCGCAAGAGTGTCCCGCCCGGCCGGAGCGCGGCGCGGTCGATGAGCCGCAGCCCGCGCGAGGCGATGCCCACCAGGTAGCCGGGCGGCAGGTCGCCGAGCGCGTCGACGCCGCCTCGCAGCCGCTCGCGCACGGGCACCGATCCGCGGAACGACGGCTCGACGACCGGCGGCACCCGCAGCGGTTCCGCCGGCGACCAGTCGCAGTCGGCGGGCGCGATGACCTCGCCGTCGCGGTCGGCGTCGTGCAGGATCGCGTCCTGCGCGGTGCGGATCGCCGCGCTCGCGTCGACGCGGTTCGGCTCGACGGCGTCGAAGAACCGCACGGCGCCCGCGGCCGCGTCCATGCGGCCCCAGAGCCAGTCGTTGACACGCCAGCTCGCACTGAGGAAGCCGAGGAAGTTGCCGAGCCCGTACCCGGCGAGCTTCGACTGCGGCGTGAGCGTGGCGGCCTCGCCCGTGGCGGTCAGTCGCTCGAGCAGGTCCCGCGGCACGACCCGGTCGGCGGGTGCGCGCAGCGCCTCCTGCAGGGCGGCACGCCGCTGTCCGTCGACCAGGGCCGTGAACGCCTCGGGCGAATCGGGGCGCTCGTCGACGCCGATGCTCCAATAGCGCACGCTCGACAGCGCAGGCGGGATGCCGGCGGGGCACAGGAGCGCGGCGAGGTCGACGGCCCGCGGCGTCGCATCCGAGATCTGCAGCTGCAGCCACGGCGAGCGCTGCACCGCCTCGACCTCGTCCTCGTCGAGCTCGCCCATGCGTGCCCGGAGCCGGTCGTTCTCGTCGAGCAGGAGGCGGACGCAGTGATCGAGCGACGCGTGCGCGCGGGCGATCCCCGCATCGCCCGCGTCGGCCTCCCGCCACTCCTGCATCCACGGCCGCGCGGTCTCGGGCGTGGGCTGGGCGAGCCGCTTGGGGTGCGCCTCGTGCACGAACCGGCGCACCCGCTCGAGCACGCGCGCGGTCGCCCGGTCGCCGTGCGCGACCGCCGTCTCGAGGGCGGCGTAGGCGTGCGCGCGCTCGTGCGGGAAGGCGCGGAACCGGCGGGACCCCGCGGCCTCCGGCACCCGCTCGAGATCGCGCACCCAGGCGAGCACGCAGTTCGCCGCGTCGGCCAGTGCCGAGGCGGACCCGAGTCGCGCCTCCATCGGCTCGGCCGACGCGGCGGCCGTCGCATAGTCGTCCACGACGAGCTCGGTGAACGCGATCAGCCGCGTGCGCGCGATCGGCAGGTAGCGGTGCCGGTGGGGGAGGTCGGTCGAGACCTGCCAGAGCGACGGCCCCGAGATCGCCTCGGCGAGCCGCTCGGAGACCACCGCGCCGAGCGAGCGCACGTAGGCGGCCCGGCGCGCGTCGACCTGCGGCCGCGACCAGCCGGCGCTCTCCACGAGCGAGACCGCTGCGCGGCGGCGGGCCTCGTCCACGCGGCGCTCCGCGTTGAAGCGCTGCACCTCGGCGGTCTCGCGCGAGACCGGCTCCTGCCGGAACATGCGCGTGAACTGGGCGCGCAGCGCGCGGAAGAACTTCGATGCGCCGTCGTCCCAGACCAGCTCGTCGTCGGGGCCGGGGTCCGGGTCGGGGTCGAGGAAGAGCAGCACGCGGTCGGCGTTGCGGTCCGACGCGCGGGCCCGTGCGGCGCGCATGGCGCGCTCGATCGGCACGTTGTCGAACACCGCGCCGTCGACGATGCGGTAGGGCACGTCGCGCGGCTGCCCGTCGAGGTCGACCGGGTCGCGGTGGCCGCTGAACGCGTGGTGGAGGTCGTCTCGGTCGGTCGACCGGGTCGTGCCGTCCGCGACCGGCGAGGCCACCTCCGCCGGCTCGAAGCCCCCGGGCAGCGACGACGTGGCACGGGCGGCGAGTGCGAGCCGCTCGAGGCTCAGGTCGTCGTCGTCGCGATCGGCGCCGGCGTCGTGCCGGCTCGGGATGCGGTTCGTCCGTCCGGTCTCGACCCCCGACCGGAACCGGAAGTGCGCGCGGCCCTCGCTGCTGTCGGGCTCGAGCTCCTCGCGGGCGTCGATCGCGGTCGCCGACAGGTCGATGTCGACCTGGGTCGCGACGAGGTCGGGGTGGCTCGGCCGGCATCCGTAGATGTCGCGCAACCCCAGGTGCACCTCGCGTCGGAAGAGGTCCTCGCCCCGCATGAGCGCGCGGATCTCCGCGTGGCCCGGCAGCTGCAGCAGCCCCCAGAGCCCGCCGACGCCCGACCACATGCCGCGGAGCGCGTCGAGGCTCGCGCCGGCGCGCTGGGCCACCGCGTAGACCACGGCGTTCAGCCCGCCCGCGCTCGTGCCGGCCAGCAGGTCGAACTCCACCTGGTCGTAGCCGGTCAGCCACAGCAGCTCGGCGTATACCTCCGCACGCTCGAGGGTCGCCGCCGTCGGCGGCTCGTCGCCGGGCGTCAGGAGATAGGCGACGGGGCCCTCGTCGCGCTCGAAGACGCGGATGCGCCGGAAGAGGTCGAGTTCCGCGACCGCGCCGCCGATCCAGACGGCCAGGCTGACGCCGCCCCGCATCGCGAGCGAGACGCGCAGCGTGCGTCCGAACGCCGGGACGGCCCCCGCGGCCGCGTGCGCGAGCCGCGTGTCGCCCTGCACCGGGACGACGGGGACCCGCGGGCCGCCCCGCACCGCCCGCCGACCGTCGGCGGACCCCGTCGCCTCGTCGACCTCGACCGCCATGACCCGCCTCTCCCACCGTCGGATCCCCCCAGTATCCCGCCCGAACGCCCGGCGGCGCGCACCCCCCGAAGTGGTGGCACTTCCGCGTTGCGGCGCGGAACTTCCACGAGAGAGCGCGACCGCGAGGTATTCTCGACTCAACCGCACAACCCGGCACGGCGGTACGAGGTGAAGATGGACCCGCACCACGAAGAGGCGCCGGCGCTCCGCGTGGCGATCGCCGACGACGCCCTGCTGCTGCGCGAGGGCATCGAGAAGGTGCTGGCGGATGCCGGCATGGAGATCGTCGCCTCCGTCGGCACGGCGCCCGAGCTGCTGTCCGTGATCAACGCGAACGAGCTCGACGCGGCCGTGCTCGACATCCGCATGCCGCCCGACTACTCGGACGAGGGCGTGAGTGCGCTCGAGCGCCTGCGCGAGTCCGGGTCGACGATCGGCGTGCTGCTGCTGTCGATGTACGCGACGCCCGAGTACGCGGTGCGCGTGATGGGCGCCGGCGCCGGCACCGGGTACCTCCTGAAAGACCGGGTGTCCGAGCCGCAGTCGCTCGTGCGGGCGGTGCAGACCGTGGCATCCGGCGGCTCCGTGGTCGACCCCGAGGTCGTCTCGAAGCTCGTGTCGCGTTCGCGCGCCGACGACCCGATCGCGCGCCTGACGCCCCGCGAGCGCTCGGTGCTCGAGCTCATGGCCGAGGGCCGATCGAACTCGGGCATCGCGCAGGAGCTCTTCCTGGGCGTCAAGACCGTGGAGACGCACGTGCGGAGCATCCTGCAGAAGCTCGACCTCGAGGAGTCGCCCGAGACGCATCGGCGGGTGCTGGCCGTGCTCATGCTGCTCGGGTCGCGGTGATGCCCGCAGGGCCCACTATCCGCTCGCTGGTCACCCGCCGCTCGCTCGTGATCGCCGGGGTGATCGCGGCCAGCCTCGCCATGTCGATCGGCGGCTGGGCCGCCACGCCGCCCGAGGAGCGGTTCGCCCCCAGCTACGCCACGCTGCACGCCATCGTGCCGCTCGTCTTCGCGATCTGCGCCGCCATCGCGTGGCGGCTCGACGTCGCCCCCGCGGCCGCCCGGCTCATGGCGGTGTTCCCGCTGCTGTGGATTCCGCAGACGATCTACAACGTGATCGCACCGCTCGGCTGGCTATGGCCGATCGTGCGCGGCGTCGACCTGCTCTGGGGCGTGCTCGCGGGCGTGCTCGTGCTCATCTACCCGCGCGGCACGTTCGACGACCTCGCCGACAAGGCCATCGCGTACTCGGCGTTCGCGGTCTCGGCGGTCAACTTCGCGGCCGTGCTGCTGCTGGCCGTGCCCGACGCGGTGCCGTGCGACTGTGCACCGAACCCGTACTCGTTCCTCGACGCGCCCACGGCGTTCGCGGTCATCGACGCCGGCTTCCGCCTCTTCGGCGGCGCGCTCGTGGTGGTCGTCGCGATCCGCATGCTCATGCGCTGGGTGCGCGGCAGCGTGCCGGCGCGCACGATCGTGTTCCTCATGCCCGTCGCGCTGCTCGCGTGGGCCACGACGCTCGCGATCCAGGTGATCAGCTACGCGATCGACGCCGAGTTCGACGAGGTCGCGGCGACCATCTCGCTCATCGCCATCGCGACCATCCCGGTCTGCTTCGTCGCGGGCGTCGCGCACACCCGCAACCTGCGCGCGCGCGTCGCCGACCTGATGCGCATCACCCGGGAGAGCGCCGACCGCACGCTCTGGGCCGAATCGCTCGCGCGCACCCTGCGCGACCCGTCGGTGCGCGTCTACTGGTGGGACGACCGCGAGGGCGTGTACACGGATGCCGCGGGGGAGCCGCTCGATCGCAGCGACGGCGCGGGGCGGGGCATGCTGCCCATCTCGTCGCCCTCGGGCGCGCGCCTGGCGCTCATCCGCCACGACCTCGCGCTGACCGACAACACGCGCCTCCTCGACGGCGTCTCGAGCGCGCTGCGTCTCTCGGTCGACAACGGCCGGCTCCGGGCGCAGGTCGAGGCCACGCTCGCCCAGGTGCGCGAGTCGCGCGAGCGCATCGTCCGTGCGGGCCTCGAGACCCGGCGCCGTATCGAGCGCGACCTGCACGACGGTGCGCAGCAGCGCCTGGTGGCGCTCGCACTGCAGCTGCGCGTGCTCGCCGACCGCGCCGCGGCCTCGGGGGAGTCCGAGCTGGCCGAGCGGGCGGAGGCGGCGATCACCGAGTCGAACGTGGCGCTGCGCGAGCTGCGCGAGCTCGCGCACGGCCTGCATCCGAGTCTGCTCTCGGCCGGCGGGCTGGCGCTCGCGGTGCCCGAGCTCGCGGGGCGCTGCCCCGTGCCCGCGACCGTCGACGTGGAGGTCGGGCGGCTGCCCGAACTGCTCGAGTCGACCGCGTACTTCGTGCTCTCCGAGGCGCTCGCGAACCTCGCCAAGCACGCCCGTGCGACCCGGGTGTGGGTCACGGTCGACATGACGACCGTGGACGCGCCCGACCTCGAGTCCGACGGCGACGGGGCCGCGCACCCCCGCGCCGGCGAGGTCGTGCGCCTCGTCGTGCGCGACGACGGCGTCGGCGGCGCCGATCGCGCGGGCACCGGCATCGTCGGCATGGCCGACCGCGCCGAGGCGGTCGGCGGCTCGTTCGAGATGCGGAGCCCGGTCGGCGGCGGCACCTCGATCCGGGTCGAGCTGCCGTTGGCGGCCCTGCCCGACACGAGCACCCCGTCGGCGAACGCGAAATACGCCGACCCCGCGCAGTTCGCCGACCCGGCGTCGCGCGGCTAGGGCTCCCGCCCGGGTCGCCACCGCGCCCGCGCGAGGTCGACGCGGTAGGTCGCATCCGTCGCCGCCGGCAGCACCGGGGTGCCCTCGTCGCGGTAGTGCGCGAGGGCACGGTCCTCGTGCCCGCTCGGCGGGTGACCGCCCGCGCGCAGCACGCGCCACCAGGGCACGAGGTGCCCCGAGCGCGCCATGACCGTGCCGACCGCGCGTGCGCCGCGCGAGCCGAGCAGTGCGGCGACGTCGCCGTAGGTCAGTACGCGCCCCGGCGGGATCTCGGCCACGAGCTCGAGCACGCGCTCGCCGAAGCCGCCGGCCGGCTCCCGCGAGGCATCCGCCATCTCAGAGCGCGAGGGTGCCGATGATGTCGCCGTACTCCGACTCGCCGACGTCGCGGAAGCCGATGCGGTGGAAGAACTCGCCCGGGCCCTGCTCGCCCGGCTCCCACATCACGGTCACGTGGTCGAAGCCGCGCGCCTTCGCCTCGCGCGCGAGCGCCTCGGCGAGGAAGCGGCCGACGCCCTGGCCCTGCACGTCGGCGTCGACGTTGATGCGCCACAGGCACGCACGGAACTCCTCGCGCTCCTCGTCGGGGTCGAAGTTGCCGTGGATGAAGCCGACGACGCGGTCGCCCTGCAGCACGACGCGCTGCCACGTGGTGGCGGGGTTCACGACCGTCGTCTCGGCCGAGTAGGTGACCGGGGCGACGAACTGCTCCTGGCCGGGCTTCAGCGACAGGCTGTTCGCGGCGACGACGTTCGAGGCCGACAGTTCTTCCAGACGCAGATCACCCATACACGCAAGGGTAGCCGTTCCGTGCCCGATCCGGCCCGCGGATGCCGCTGGGCCGCGCCTCGCGACGTCATCGAACGCCGCGACAACTGTCTCGATGTCGAGAGAATCACGCGACCCGGTAAGCTGGTCGGCGGCGACATCCCGCCCATCCGACTTCCCACTCCCGAATCCAAGGAGCGCACCGACTTGAGCAAGATCAAGGTTGCAGGCACCGTCGTCGAACTCGACGGCGACGAGATGACCCGGATCATCTGGCAGGCGATCAAGGACCAGCTGATCCACCCGTACCTCGACATCGACCTCGAGTACTACGACCTCTCGATCCAGAAGCGCGACGAGACCGACGACCAGATCACGGTCGACGCGGCCAACGCCATCAAGCAGCACGGCGTCGGCGTCAAGTGCGCGACCATCACGCCCGACGAGGCGCGGGTCGAGGAGTTCGGCCTGAAGAAGATGTGGCGGTCGCCGAACGGCACCATCCGCAACATCCTCGGCGGCGTCATCTTCCGCGAGCCGATCATCATCTCGAACATCCCGCGGCTCGTGCCGGGCTGGAACAAGCCGATCATCGTCGGCCGCCACGCGTTCGGCGACCAGTACCGCGCTACCGATTTCAAGTTCGAGGGCGAGGGCACGCTGACCATGACCTTCACCCCGAAGGACGGCTCCGAGCCCCAGTCCTTCGAGGTGTTCCAGTCGCCGGGCTCCGGCGTCGCGATGGGCATGTACAACCTCGACGAGTCGATCAAGGACTTCGCCCGCGCCTCGCTCAACTACGGCCTCGCCCGCGACTACCCGGTCTACCTCTCGACCAAGAACACGATCCTGAAGGCCTACGACGGCCGGTTCAAGGACCTCTTCCAGGAGGTCTTCGACACCGAGTTCAAGGAGAAGTTCGACGCCGCGGGCCTCACCTACGAGCACCGCCTCATCGACGACATGGTCGCGGCCAGCCTCAAGTGGGAGGGCGGCTACGTCTGGGCCTGCAAGAACTACGACGGCGACGTGCAGTCCGACACCGTCGCGCAGGGCTTCGGCTCGCTCGGCCTCATGACCAGCGTGCTGGCCACGCCGGACGGCAAGGTCGTCGAGGCCGAGGCGGCGCACGGCACCGTGACCCGCCACTACCGCCAGCACCAGCAGGGCAAGCCCACCTCGACCAACCCGATCGCCTCGATCTACGCCTGGACGCGCGGCCTCGCGCACCGCGGCAAGCTCGACGGCAATCAGGAGCTGATCGACTTCGCCGCCACGCTCGAGGACGTCGTCATCACGACGGTCGAGTCGGGTGCGATGACGAAGGACCTCGCGCTCCTCGTCGGCGGCGACCAGCCGTACCAGACCACCGAGGAGTTCCTCTCGACCCTCGCGGCGAACCTCGAGGCGCGCCTGGCCGCCTAGGTCGACGCGCTCGAGACGGGGTCGGATGCCACGCGGCATCCGGCCCCGTCGTCGTCTCCGCGGTGCCGTGCGGGCCGCGCCGCGCCCGGCTGCGGCAGACTCGGGGCATGGGGAGCGTGCTCCGCGCCGCACGGCGCTATCCGTTCGTCACCGCGACGCTCGCGGTGGGGCTCGTGGCGATCGTGCTCGCGCTGGTCGGCGCCGGCGACGCGGTCGCGTGGCTCTGCTCGCTCTACGCACTCGGGGTGGCCGCGTGGCAGGCGGTCGGGATGGTGCGCTCGATGCTGCGCGGGCGGTGGGGGCTCGACGTGCTGGCGATCACGGCGATCGTCGCGACCGTGGTGGTGGGGGAGTACGTCGCGGCGCTCATCGTGGTGCTCATGCTCACCGGCGGCGAGGCGCTGGAGGACTACGCGGGCCGGCGCGCGACGCGCGAGCTCGACGCCCTGCTCGATCGCGCGCCCCGGCGGGCGCACCGGGTCGGCGCCGACGGCATCGCGGACGTGCCGGCCGAGGAGGTCGCGGTCGGCGACGTGCTGCTGGTGCGTCCGTCGGAGCTCGTGCCGGTCGACGCCGAGCTCGTCTCGGGGGCGACCGACGTGGACGAGTCGTCGCTCACGGGCGAGTCGGTCCCGGTCGCCAAGGCGGTCGGCGACGTGCTGCTGAGCGGCTCGGTGAACGGCGAGGAGGCCGTGGAGGTGCGCGCGGTCGCCGCCGCGCAGGACAGCCAGTACCAGCAGATCGTCGCGCTCGTGGCGGAGGCGTCGGCGAGCCGGGCCCCGGTGGTGCGGCTGGCCGACCGCTACGCGGTGCCGTTCACGGTGTTCTCGCTGCTGCTCGCGGGCGTGGCGTGGGCGGTGTCCGGCGACCCGGTGCGGTTCGCCGAGGTGCTCGTGCTCGCCACGCCCTGCCCGCTGCTCATCGCGGCGCCGGTGGCGTTCATGGGCGGCATGAGTCGCGCGGCGCGTGCGGGCGTGATCGTGAAGGGCGGCGGCGTGCTGGAGCAGCTGGCGCGGGCGCGCACCGCGGTCTTCGACAAGACGGGCACGCTCACCCGTGGGCGGCCGGAACTCGTCGCGGTGCGTCCCGAGCCGGGGGTCGGCGAGCGGATGCTGCTGGGTCTCGTGGCCTCCGCCGAGCAGTACTCGTCGCACGTGCTGGCGTCGTCGCTCGTGGACGCGGCGCGCGAGCGGGGCATCCGGCTGCGGGATGCCGCGTCGGCGAGCGAGTCGGCGACGAACGGCGTCGTGGCGTCGATCGACGGGCGCGAGGTCGTCGTCGGCAAGTTCGCGTTCGTCGCGGCGCACGCGACCGGTGCGGAGCGCACGGTGATCGCTCCGGGCGAGCTCGCCGTGTACGTCGCGGTCGACGGCGCCTACGCCGGCGCGCTGCTCGCGCGCGACGGCGTCCGGCCCGAGGCATCCGGCACCCTCGCCCGCCTGGCGCGACTCGGGGTGCGTCGCACGGTCATGCTCACGGGCGACGCGCGGGCGACCGCCGACCACGTCGCGGCCGAGCTCGGCATCGAGCGCGTGCGCGCGGAGTGCCTGCCGGGCGACAAGGTGCGCGAGGTCTCGGGCATCGCCGAACGGCCCGTGATCATGGTCGGCGACGGCGTGAACGACGCACCCGTGCTCGCCGCCGCGGAGGTGGGCATCGCGATGGGTGCGCGCGGTGCGACCGCGGCGAGCGAGTCGGCCGACGCGGTGATCCTCGTCGACGACGTGTCGCGCACCGCGACGGCGGTCGAGATCGGGCGCGACACGGTGCGCATCGCGCTGCAGAGCATCTGGATCGGCATCGCCGTGAGCGTCGGGCTCATGCTGGTGGCGACGTTCGGGGTGATCCCCGCGACGGTCGGCGCGCTGCTGCAGGAGGTGGTCGACCTGATCACGATCCTCGCGGCGCTGCGGGCGATCGGCGGGCGGCGCGACGCCGCGTCGGCCGCGACCGTTCGGGCCTGAGGGACCCTCACCTCTGTTCGCGGATTCTTCGAGAAATCCTCGACGAGACAAAGATCATGCATGATACGCAGCGAATCTGCGTGTGGAGTCCCTTCATCCTGCGAATTCCTTGGGATAGGTTCGATGACACTGTGCACCCCCTGATCGGGGGGGTGCGCGCATCATCCGAAGACAGGGGATTCGATTTGCATGCAACACAGCGACGGGCTCGGCCCGTCAGGATTCGCGGCATCGCGGCGGCAGCGCTGAGCGGTGCCGTCGTCGTTTCCGGGGCGCTCGGCGTCGGGGGAGCGGCGCTCGCCGCACCGACCGGGACCGCGGAGGTGTCGGTGGCGGGTGCGACGGGGTACGTCGACCTGACGGACTTCACCGACGGTCGCTACATCGTCACGCTGAAGGCTCCCGCGGTCGCGGCCTACGAGGGCGGCGAGCCCGGTCTGCGGGCGACGAAGCCGGGCAAGGGCAAGGCGTTCGACGCCGGTACGCCCGCGGCGCAGGCGTACGCGAAGCACCTCGAGTCCACGCAGGACGAGACCGCCGACGCGGTCGGCGCCGAGGTGGACGTGCACTACACGACGGCGCTCAACGGCTTCGCCGCGGACCTCACGGCGGAGCAGGCGGCCGAGCTCGCCGCGAAGCCCGGCGTCATCGGCATCGAGGCAGACGAGCTGCGCAAGCTCACGGCGACGCCGTCGACCGAGTTCCTCGGACTCGGCGCGGGTGCCGACGGCATCGGTGGGGTCTGGGACGAGGTCGGCGGCCGCGACGCCGCGGGCGAGGGCGTCGTGGTCGGCGTGCTCGACACCGGCATCGCGCCCGAGAACGCCTCGTTCGCGGGTGCCGCGCTCGGCTCGACGCCCGGCGCCGACCCGTACCTCGACGGCGACGCGATCGTCTTCGAGAAGGCCGACGGCGGCACCTTCACGGGTGTCTGCGTCGAGGGCGAGCAGTTCGCCGCGAGCGATTGCTCGACGAAGGTGGTCGGCGCGCGCTACTACGTCGACGGCTTCGGCGCCGACCGCATCGGCGACGCGAGCATCGGCGAGTACCTCTCGCCACGCGACGGCGACGGCCACGGCTCGCACACCGCCAGCACGGCGGCGGGCGAGTACGTGGGCGAGGTCGCCGTCGGTGCGAGCACCTTCGACGGCGTCGTGGGCGTCGCGCCCGCGGCGAAGATCGCCGCCTACAAGGTGTGCTGGTCGGGACCGGATCCGGCGTCGCAGGACGACGACGGCTGCGCCACCTCCGACCTGCTCGCCGCGATCGACGACGCCGTCTACGACGGCGTCGACGTGATCAACTTCTCGATCGGCGGCGGTGCCGCGACGAGTTCGATCTCCGCGACCGATGTCGCCTTCCTCGGTGCTGCCGCGGCGGGCGTGTTCGTCTCCGCGTCGGCCGGCAACTCGGGTCCGGGCGCCTCGACGCTCGACCACGCCTCGCCGTGGATCACGACGGTGGCCGCGACCACGATCCCGAGCTACGAGGCGACGCTCACCCTGGGTGACGGCTCGCAGTACGCGGGTGGATCGGTCACGGTGCCGGCCGCCGGCCTCGACGAGACGGCGCTCGTGCGCGCCGACCAGATCCCGGCCGACGGCGTGAGCCCCGCCGACGCGCTGCTCTGCGGCCTCGGCACGCTCGACCCCGCGGGTGCTGCGGGCAAGGTCGTCTACTGCGACCGCGGCGTGCACGCTCGCGTGGACAAGTCGCTCGAGGTGTCGAACGCCGGCGGCGTCGGCATGATCATGGCGAACCCCTCGCCGAACTCGATCGACCTCGACCTGCACTCGGTACCGACGATCCACATCGCCGACACCGTGCGCGAGCCGGTCTTCGCCTACGCGGCGACCGACGGCGCGACGGTCTCGTTCGCGACCGGTCACGCCGAGGGTGCGCTGCCGGTGACCCCGCCGGCTCCGCAGATCGCCGGGTTCAGCTCGCGCGGTCCCGCGATCGCCGAGGACAGCGACGTGCTGAAGCCCGACATCGCTGCGCCCGGCGTCGCGATCCTCGCGGCGAGCGCGAACGCCGAGGGTGCCGACGGCACCTACGCGTTCCTCTCGGGCACGTCGATGGCGGCCCCGCACATCGCGGGACTCGCGGCGCTGTACTTCGGCGTGCACCCCGACGCGAGCCCGATGGAGGTCAAGTCGGCCATGATGACCACGGCGTACGACCTCGTCGACGCCGCGGGCGAGCCGGTCTCGGACGTGTTCGCGCAGGGCGCGGGCCATGTCGACCCGACGTCGTTCTTCGCGCCGGGCCTCGTCTTCGAGAGCGACGTGTTCGACTGGTACGACTACATCGAGGGCTCGGGCTACGACGTGGGCGGCTGGGACACCTCGGTGGACCCGTCCGACCTCAACCAGGCGTCGATCTCGATCGGCTCGCTCGCGGGCACGCAGACCGTCACCCGCACCGTGCGGGCCGCGGAGGCGGGCACCTACGAGGCATCCGTCACCGGCCTCGCCGGCGTGGACGTCTCGATCGAGCCGTCGTCGCTCACGCTGGCGGCGGGCGAGGAGGCCACCTACTCGGTGACCTTCCTCCGCACCGACGCGGTGCTCGGCACCTGGGCCACGGGATCGATGACCTGGACCTCGGGTGCGACCGAGGTGCGCAGCCCGGTCGCGGTCAAGCCGGTCGCCATCGCGGCGCCCGGCACGATCTCGGCCGACGCCAAGCGCGGCGCGCTCGAGGTCACGGTCGTCGGCGGGCTCGACGGCACCGTGCCGCTCGAGTTCCAGGGCCTCGCCGAGGGCGAGCTGCTCGCGCAGCACGGCGCGAAGCGCGGCACGTCGGCCACCGGCAGCGCCGGGGAGGCGTTCGAGTGGGTCGTCGAGCTGCCCGAGGGCGTGGCCCTGCAGCGCTGGGACCTCGCGAACACGGCATCGCCGGAGGACCTCGACCTCTACGTCTACAAGATGGCGAGCGAGACCGGTCCGCTGACCGCGCTGTGGTACTCGGCGACGGGCGCGACGGACGAGCGGGTCGACCTCACCGACCCCGAGCCCGGCTACTACCTGGTGGTCGCGGACGTCTACTCGGGCACCGACGTGCCGTTCGCGCTCACGTCGTACTCGGTGACGCCGGAGGGTGATGGCCACGTCACCGTCGAGCCGGACGAGCTCTCGCTCGCCATCGGCGAGGAGTCGTCGTACGAGCTGTCGTGGAAGGCGCTCAACCCGCGCCGGTCGTACCTCGGCCTCGTCGAGTACGGCGACACGGGCGTGACGACCGTCGTCGAGGTCGCGCCCTAGGCGCGCACCCGCCCAGTCGGGCGACACGAACGGGCGGTGGATCTGCGGATCCGCCGCCCGTTCGGCGTCTCGTGGCCGGCAGGACCCGCAGGTCACGACTCGGTAACGGCCGCACGAATTCGTGGCGAACCCTTGTGGGATGTTTGTTCGTAAGGTTTACTAACAAACATGACCACGGCGGATCAGCAGCGCAGCACCCTCATCGAGGTGCCCGCCGACGCTGCCGCCGGGCGGGCCGCGCAGGCCCCGCAGCTGCGGCTCGACACGACGTCGGTGGCCGCCGGATTCGGTCGCGCGCTCCGCCCCACCGGCAAGCGACTGCCCGAGCACGCGCGCCACCACAATCGCGCACTCGTGCTCCAGACGCTCTACACCGCCGGCGCCCGCAGCCGCGCCGACGTCGCCCGCGAGACCGGCCTCACCCGGGTCACCGTCTCCGACCTGGTCGCCGACCTCATCGGCGAGGGGCTCGTCGTCGAGCTGGGCCAGCGCGAGTCCGCGCGGCCGGGAAAGCCCGCGACCCTCATCGACATCGCCCGCGACGCGTTCCAGATCATCGGCGTCGACCTCTCCGACGCCTCCGTCTTCCGCGGTGCCGTGCTCGACCTCGAGGGCGCAGTGCTCGAGCGTGCCGAGGTGCAGGTCGCCGGCGCCACGGGCGAGGAGGCGATCGCACTCGTCATCGCCCTCGTGGAGCGGCTCGCCTCCGTCGCATCCGCCCCGCTGCTCGGCGTGGGCGTCGGCTCGCCCGGTGTCGTCGACGACTCGGGCGTCGTGCGCCGCGCCCCGAACCTCGGCTGGACCGACCTCGACCTGCGGGCACGCATCCGCGCGGCGGCCGGCGTGCCGGTGCACGTGGCAAACGACGCGAACGCCGCGGTGCTCGCCGAGCACGCCACACGCGACGGCGACGACGACGTCATCCTCGTCAAGGTCGGCCGAGGCGTCGGCGCCGGGCTCATCGTCGGCGGCCGGCCGCTCATCGGCGGTGCCTACGCGGCCGGCGAGATCGGCCACGTCGTCGTCGGCACCGACGGCGGCCCGGCCTGCGCGTGCGGCAAGCACGGCTGCCTCGAGGCCTGGCTCGCCGAGCCGCGCCTGTCCGCCGAGCTGGCGGCCGCCACGGCGGTCGCCGGTGACGACTCGCGTGCCGCGGCGCGCGACACCATTCTTCGGGAGGCGGGCCGCCGACTCGGCATCGTGCTCGCCCCCGTGGTCGGAGCGCTCAACCTCGCAGAGGTCGTGCTGAGCGGTCCGGCCGAACTGCTTGACGGCCCCTTGCGAGAGGCGGCCGTCGAGACGCTCCGGAACCGGACGATGGCGGACGTGAACCGCGATCTCCGGATCCGGATGACCACGCACGGGCAGGACATCGTCCTGCGCGGCGCGGCCGTCATGGTCCTCTCCGGCCAACTCGGGGTCTCTTGAGGAGACTCCTGCACCATGGACTCCGGCGCCCCGGCCGGTGACCACACCCCCACGAAAGGAAACACAGCAATGCGGAAACTCGGCATCGTGGCGCTCGGCGCCGCTGCTGCGCTCGCCCTCGCCGGTTGCGCCTCGGGAGGCGACGCTGCTTCCGAGAGCGAGCCCGAGACCGGTGACCTCCGGGTCTGGCTCGTCGGCGCGGACACGCCCCAGGACGCTCGCGACTACCTCGTCGAGACGTTCGAGGCGGAGAACCCCGGCTCGACCCTCACCATCGAGGAGCAGTCGTGGGACGGCCTGGTCGACAAGCTGACCACCAGCCTCTCCTCGTCCGACAGCCCCGACCTGGTGGAGTTCGGCAACACGCAGGCTCCGGCGTTCACGTCGGTCGGCGCGCTGCTCGACATCTCCGACGACTACGAGGCGCTCGGCGGCGACGACCTGCTCCCGGGCTTCGTCGAGGCGGGCTCGTACGACGGCGCCTTCTACGCCGCTCCGCTCTACGCGGGTGCGCGCGTCGTGTTCGCCGACCCGGCCTTCGTGTCGGAGGCCCCGGCCACGCTCGACGACTACATCGCGCAGGCCAAGGAGCTCGCCGCCGACAACGACGGCAAGTCGGGCATCTACTTCGCCGGCCAGGACTGGTACAACGCCCTGCCCTTCATCTGGGAGGCCGGCGGCGAGATCGCCGTTCCCGAGGGCGACGGCTGGGACGCGCAGCTGAGCTCGCCCGAGTCGATCGTCGGCCTCGAGCAGGTGCAGGACCTCATGCTCAACGCCTCGGTCGCCCCGAAGGACGGCGACAACGCCGAGCCGTGGACCCCGTACTGCGAGGGTGACGCGATCCAGTTCTCGTCGCCGAACTGGGCCCTGGGCCTGGCCAGCGGCTGCGAGACCGAGAACGCGCCGGCCGCTCCGTTCGTCTACGCCCTCCCGGGTGCCGACGGCGGCGCCGCGCAGGCCTTCGCCGGCGGCTCGAACATCGGCGTCTCGGCCAACTCCGAGTACCCGGAGCTCGCCAAGAGCGCACTCGCGATCATCCTGAGCGACGAGTTCCAGACGATCTACGGCGAGAACGGCCTCATCCCGGCCAAGCAGTCGCTCGCGAGCACCCTCGGCGACAGCCCGGAGGCGCAGGCCTTCACCGCCGCTGCGGGCAGCGCGAAGCTCACCCCGGCATCGCCGAACTGGGCCGAGGTCGAGGCCTCGCGCGTCCTGGAGGACTTCTTCGTGAAGATCGCCCAGGGCGGCGACGTCGCCGAGCTCGCGGCCGAGGTCGACGAGAAGATCGAGGACATCCTCAACGGCTAGTCCCCGCACTCCGGGTCGGCGGCCCCCACACACGCCGCCGACCCGGAACCGGCCGCACCGCGGCCACCCCTCGGGCCCCAGGGCCCGCCGATGCCCGGCACGACCGGCACCACACGTCGTGCCGGGCATCCCTGTTCTTTTCGTGCCGCCGCGCGCATCATGGCAGCACCACCCCGCTCGAACCAGGAGTCACTCCATGAGCACCGTCACTCGACCCGAGGCGCCCGCCCGGGACGACGCCGGGGCCGCCCTGCCCGACGGCCCGCCCCGCCCGAAGCGGCGCGGCCGCACCGGCGCACGCCTCACGCCCTACGCGCTGCTCGTCCCCGCGCTCATCATCCTCATCGCGGTGATCGGCTGGCCGCTGCTGCAGCTGGTCATCATGTCGTTCCAGGAGTTCGGCCGCGCGCAGGTCTTCGGCGCACCGCCCGAGTTCGTCGGGCTCGGCAACTACCTCGGCGTGCTGGGCGACCCGGAGTTCTGGCAGGTGCTCGGCCGCTCGGTGCTCTTCGCCGCAGCCTGCGTCGTCATCACCATGGTCGTCGGCGTGCTGGTCGCGCTGCTCATGCGCAAGCTGGCCGCCGGCTGGCGCCTGCTCGTCTCGGTCGGCCTGCTGCTCGCGTGGGCGATGCCGCCCCTGTCGGCCACCATCGTCTGGGGCTGGATCTTCGACTCGCAGTACGGCGTGCTGAACTACGCGCTCTCCGAGTGGTTCGGCCTCGACTTCCGCGGCCACTCGTGGCTGCTCGAGCCCCTCAGCTTCTTCTTCGTCGCCGGCATCGTGATCGTCTGGGGTGCCATCCCCTTCGTCGCGTTCACCGTGTTCGCGGGCCTCACCCAGGTGCCCGACGAGGTGCTCGAGGCGGCGCAGCTCGACGGCGCCGGCCCGTTCAAGCGCTTCTTCCTGGTGATCGTGCCGTTCCTGCGGCCGATCCTGATCGTCGTGACCATCCTGCAGATCATCTGGGACCTGCGCGTGTTCACCCAGATCTACGCGCTGCAGGCGCTCGGCGGCCTCGCCGAGCAGACCAACACGCTCGGCGTCTACATCTACCGCGTGTCGCTCGGCACGGGCGACTTCGGCGTCGGCGGTGCGATCTCGGTGATCGTGGTGCTGTTCCTGGTCGCCATCTCCCTCTACTACGTCCGCCAGAGCCTCAAGGAGGACCGATGACCGCCGCCGACACGCGCGCCGCCGTCACGGCAGGCGCCCACGCGCACGGCACGACGGCCCTCCCCGCGACGCCGTCCGCCGCCCCCACCCGCCGCCGGAGCGCGCGCTCGGTCGTCGGGAAGGTGCTGCTCGCGGCATCCGCCCTGGTGATCTTCGTCATGAGCGTGTTCCCCGTCTACTGGATGGTGAACACGTCGCTGCAGCCGAACTCACAGGTGCGCGGCAGCGAGGTGCACTTCTGGCCCGAGAACGGCAGCCTGCAGAACTACATCGACGTCATCTTCAACTACGAGCGCGCGCCGTTCCTGCCGGCGCTCGCGAACTCGCTGCAGATCACGCTGCTCACGGTGCTCATTGCGCTGGTGTTCGCGTTCCTCGCGGCCGTCGCGGTCACCCGCTTCCGGTTCCGCAGCCGCGTGTCGTTCATCATCGCGATCCTCATCATCCAGATGATCCCGGCCGAGGCCATGATCATCTCGATGTTCCGGGTCATGGACTCGTGGCACCTGCTCAACTCGATCGCGGGCCTCACGCTCGTGTACGTCGCCACGGTGCTGCCGTTCACGATCTGGACCCTGCGCGGGTTCGTCGACGGCGTGCCCGCCGACCTCGAGGAGGCCGCGATGATCGACGGCCTGAGCCGCACGCAGGCGTTCTGGCGCATCACCTTCCCGCTGCTCGCGCCGGGCCTCGTCGCCACGGGCGTGTTCGGGTTCATCCAGGCGTGGAACGAGTTCGTGTTCGCGCTGGTCATCAACCCGCGGCCCGAGGCCATGACGCTGCCGGTGTGGCTGCGCACCTTCCTCGACCCGAACGGCGGCACCGACTGGGCCCAGCTCATGGCCGGCTCGACGCTCATCGCCATCCCCGTCGTGATCTTCTTCCTCATCGTGCAGAACCGCATGACGAGCGGCATGGTCTCGGGGGCGGTCAAGGGATGACCGTCGCGAACCCGGGTGCCGCCGACCTGTCGCGCGACGCCCTCACGACGCTCCTGCCCGGATTCGCCGGCACGGAGCTGCCCGGGTGGGTGCGCGACCGGCTCGCGGCCGGACTCGGCGGGGTCTGCGTGTTCGGCCCGAACATCGCCTCGCCCGAGCAGCTCGCGGCGCTGAACGCCCGGATCACGGACGCCAACCCGCATGCGGTGATCGCGATCGACGAGGAGGGCGGCGACGTCACGCGCCTGTTCTACGACGTCGGCGCGCCCTACCCGGGCAACGCGGTGCTGGGTCGCATCGACGACGTGGCGTACACCGAGGAGATCGGCCGCCGGGTCGGCGAGGCGCTGCGGGCGAGCGGATGCACCCTCGCGTTCGCGCCCGACGTCGACGTGAACTCCAACCCCGACAACCCGGTCATCGGCACGCGCAGCTTCGGAACCGACCCGGGGCTGGTCGCGCGCCACTCGGCCGCGTGGACCAGGGGCCTCCAGTCGACGGGCGTGGCTGCAAGCGCGAAGCACTTCCCGGGCCACGGCGACACCGACGCCGACTCGCACGTGTCGCTGCCGGTCGTCGACCGCTCGGCCGACGAGCTGGCGACCCGCGAGCTCGTGCCGTTCCGCGCCGCGATCGCGGCCGGTGCGCGCACCGTCATGACCAGCCACATCCTGCTGCCGCAGCTCGATGCGGACCATCCCGCCACCCTGTCTCCGCGCGTTGTTCGCCTGCTCCGCGCGGAGCTGGGGTTCGAGGGCGTCGTCGTGAGCGACGCGCTCGACATGCACGGGGCGAGCGGCGTGCACGGCATCCCCGAGGCGGCCGTGCGCGCCCTCGCCGCCGGCTGCGACCTGCTCTGCATCGGCACCGACACGACGGAGGCGCTGCTCGACGAGATCGTCCAGGCGGTGCTGGCCGCGGTCGCCGACGGTCGCCTCCCCGAGGAGCGGGTGACGGATGCAGCGGGGCGCGTGCGCGCACTCGCGGAGGCCGCACGCCCGGTCGAGGCGCCTGCCGCGTCGACCGACCGCGACGCCGAGCTGCGCCGCATCGCCGCCTCCTTCGAGGTGACGGATGCCGCGCGCGAGCGTCTCGCGCAGGGGGCGCCCGCGACCCTGGTTCGCCTCGAGTCCGAGGCGAACATCGCCATCGGCGTCGCCCCGTGGGGCATCGACTCGCCCGACGCGGTCGTGGTGCGCCCGGGGGATGCGTCGCTCGAGGCATCCGCCCTGCCCGGCCCCGTCCTCGTCATCGGCCGCGACGTGCACCGCCACGCCTTCGCCCGCGCCGCCGTCGACGCGCTGCGCGCGGCGCGCGACGACGTGACCGTGGTCGAGATGGGCTGGCCGGGCGCCGACCGCGCCTACGCCGACCTCGCGACGTTCGGCGCCTCGCGCCTCGTGGGCGACGCGCTGCTCGTGGCGCTCGACGGCCTGGCTCCCGACCCGGTGGCGGCCGCATGAGGCTCGGCATCGACATCGGCGGCACGAAGACCGCCGCCGTCGCGATCGGCGCGGACGGCGAGCTCAGCGACCAGGTGCGCATGCCCACGGGCTTCGGCGCGGACGCGGTCGTGGAGACCGCGGTGCGTACGGTGCGGCGCATGGGGGAGCTCACGGGCGCCGGCATCGGCGGGTTCGAGTCGATCGGCATCGGCATCCCCGGTGCGGTCGACAACGGCAGCGGCCGGGTGGCGCACGCCGTGAACCTCGGCCTCGAGGGGCTCGACCTCGGCCCGCGGCTCGCCGACGAGTTCCGCGTGCGGGTGCGGGTCGAGAACGACGTGAAGGCGGCCGCCCTCGGGGCGCACCACCTGCTCGGCGTCGCCGACGGGCTGCGCGCGCGGTCGATGGCCTACCTGAACCTCGGCACCGGGCTCGCGGCGGGCCTCGTGCTCGACGGCCGGCTGCTGCGCGGCGGACACGGCGTCGCGGGCGAGATCGGGCACATCCCGGTCGACCCGGCGGGGGAGCCGTGCGCCTGCGGGCAGCGCGGATGCCTCGAGACGGTCGCGTCCGGCTCCGCGGTCGCCCGCCTGTGGCCGACCGATTCGCCGCACCCGGCGCCCGACCTGTTCGACGCGGCCGAGCGCGGCGACGCGCGGGCGATCGCCGCGCGCGACACGTTCCTCGCCGGCGTCGCGTCGGCAGTGCGCATCCTCGTGCTCACGTCGGACATGGACACGGTCGTGATCGGCGGCGGGCTGAGCGCCCTCGGCGACCGGCTGCTGGTCGGCGTGCGCGGGATACTCTCGCAGTGGGCGGCGTCCTCGCCGTTCCTCGCATCCCTGGACCTGCAGGACCGCGTGCAGGTCATTCCGTTCGGATTCCCCGCGGCCGCCGTCGGCGCCGCACTCGTCGGAGAGGCAGCACATGGCTGAGATCGTCATCGTCGACACCGAGGAGGAGGCGGGGGCGCTCGTCGCCGACGCCATCCTCGGCACCGTCGCCCGGAAGGCCGACGCGGTGCTCGGGCTCGCGACCGGCTCGACGCCGCTGGCGAGCTACCGCGCGCTGGCGGCGCGCATCGCGACGGACGGCGTCGACGTGTCGCGAGTGCGCGGCTTCGCGCTGGACGAGTACGTCGGCCTGCCCGAGGGGCATCCGGAGAGCTATCGCGCGGTCATCACGCGCGAGGTCGTCGAGCCGCTCGGCCTCACGCCCGAGCTCATCCACGTGCCGAACGGGTCGGCCGACGGCATCGAGACCGCCGGCGACGACTACGAGGCGGCCATCGAGGCCGCGGGCGGCGTCGACGTGCAGATCCTCGGCATCGGCCGCACCGGGCACATCGGCTTCAACGAGCCCGGTTCGTCGTTCGCGTCGCTCACGCGCGTGAAGACGCTGACCGAGCCGACGCGCGCCGACAACGCGCGCTTCTTCGACTCGCCCGACGACGTGCCCATGCACTGCATCACGCAGGGCCTCGGCACGATCCTGCGAGCGCGGCACCTGCTGCTGCTGGCGTTCGGCGAGGCGAAGGCCGACGCGATCGCCGCGGCCGTCGAGGGTCCGGTCACATCGAGCCAGCCGGGCTCGGCCATCCAGCTGCATCCGCACACGACCGTGATCGTCGACGAGGCGGCGGCGTCGAAGCTCGCGAACCTGTCGTACTACCGGCACGCCTGGGCGAACAAGCCCGCCTGGCAGGGCGTCTGAGCGGATGCCCGCGCGCGCCATATGCTGGCGGCATCCGTCACCGTCTGATGAGGGGATGCGCCCATGGGTGAGATCGATGCAGTCATCCGAGTCGAGGGACTGACGAAGTCGTACGGGCGCTTCCAGGCGCTGAAGGGCGTGGACCTCGTGGTCGAGCGCGGGCAGGTGCACGGCTTTCTCGGCCCGAACGGCGCGGGCAAGTCGACCACGATCCGCGTGCTGCTCGGCCTGCTCCGCGGCGACGGCGGTACGGCGACCGTGCTCGGCATGGACCCGTGGCACGACGTGGTCGACCTGCACCGGCGCATCGCCTACGTGCCGGGCGACGTGTCGCTCTGGCCGGGCATGACGGGCGGTGAGGCGATCGACCTGCTGGGGTCGCTGCGCGGCGGCCTCGATGAGGCCCGCCGGGCGGAACTGATCGAGCGGTTCGAGCTCGACCCCACCAAGCGCGGCCGGCAGTACTCGAAGGGCAACCGGCAGAAGGTCGCGATCGTCGCGGCGCTGGCGTCCGACGTCGAGCTGCTGATCCTCGACGAGCCGACGAGCGGCCTCGACCCGCTCATGGAGAACGTCTTCCAGGAGGTCGTGGGCGAGGCCAAGGCACGCGGCGCGTCGGTGCTGCTCTCGAGCCACATCATGACCGAGGTCGAGTCGCTGGCCGACCGGCTGTCGATCATCCGACAGGGCGAGATCGTGCAGACCGGCACGCTCGCCGACCTGCAGCAGGGCTCTCGCACCACCATCCACGCCACGTTCGCCCGGCCGGTGCCGGATGCGGCGCTGGCGGAGCTGTCGGACATCCACGTCGACGGCCTGCGCATGACGGCGACGGTGGATGCCTCCCGGGTGGGCGACGCGATGGCGCAGCTCACGCCGTTCGGCATCACCGCCCTCACCGTCGAGCCCCCGTCGCTCGAGTCGCTGTTCCTGCGCCTCTACGAGCCCGACGCCGACGAGCGGGCGTCCTGAGATGGCCGGGACCGCGATCACCGGAACGCCGCCCCTCCTGCAGGCCGAGGTCCGGCACGACGGGCGGCTGCTCGCCCCGTGGGCGCTGCTCACGACCCTGCTCGCGTCGTCGTCGATGCTGTACCCGCTCATCTTCCCCACTGACGAGGACCGCAGCGCGTTCGCCGCAGCGGTCGGCTCGAATCCGGCCATGGCGATCATCTTCGGCCCGGCGTTCGACCTGTCGACGACGGACGGCTTCGCAGCGTGGCGCTCGCTCGCGCTCGGCGGCCTCATCGCGGCGCTCGGCGTCATCTTCGCCGTCACCCGCGCGACCCGTGCCCAGGAGGACTCGGGGCAGGCGGAACTGCTCGCGTCGGGCGTGATGGGCCGCGCGGCCCGCCTGATGGCCGCGGTGTGGATGTGCCTCGTCTTCGCGATCGTGCTGGGCCTCGTGACCGGGCTGGTCACCGTCGCGTTCGGCGGCGGCTGGAACGCGACGATGCTGCTCGCGGCGACGATGACGGCGACCGCCTGGATGTTCACGGGTGTCGCCGCGGTCACCGCGCAGCTGGGCTCCGACGCGCGCACCGCGAACTCGCTCGCGGTCGCGACCCTCGGCGTGCTCTTCATCGCCCGGGGCGTGACCTATGCGCTCGACGCACCGGACTGGGTGATCTGGATCAACCCGCTCGGGTGGATGACCGAGACGAAGCCGGCCGTGGACGACGACTGGTGGCCGCTGCTGGCGGCCGTGGCGCTGACCGTCGCGCTGCTGGTCGTCGCGTTCGTGCTGCAGGCGCGTCGCGAGTTCGGCGCGGGCGCCATCGCGCCGCGTCCGGGTCCCGCACGCGGGCGGGACCGCTCGACCTGGCGGCTGGCGCTGCGGCTCAACCGCGGCCCGATGCTCAGCTGGACGATCGCGTTCATCGCGCTCGGGCTCGTGTTCGGGTACCTCGCCACCTCGGTCACCGACATCCTCGGCGGCGACGCGGCGCTCCAGCAGATGCTCGCCGCGGGTGCGGTCACCGACGCCGAGCTCGTCAGCGCGTTCCTGGTCACCATCCTGAGTCTCGTGGGCATCATCGCGTCGATCCCGGGCGTGCAGACCATGCTCAAGGTGCGCGCGGAGGAGCTGGACGATCGGCTCGAGCCGATCATCGTCACCGCGACCGCCCGCCCCCGGTACTACGCGAGCAACGTGCTCATCGCGCTCGGCGCCCCGGCCGTGTACATGCTGGTCGCCGGCACGCTCATGGCGGCGCTCGCGGGTGCTGCCGATGTCGGCGTGACCTTCGGCGACGTGCTGCTGCAGGCTGCCGCGACCGTGCCCGCGGTGTGGACCGTCGTCGCGCTCTCGGTCGCGGTGGTCGGCGCGAGGCCGCACGTCGCCCTGGCGGCGTGGGCCGGCGTGCTCGTCTCGTTCGCGCTGACGATCCTCGGTCCCACGTTCAACCTGTGGGACTGGGTGCTCGCGATCAGCCCGTACTGGCACGTGCCCAACGTCACCAGCGCCGACGCGGACTGGTGGGGGCTCGTCTGGATCAGCCTCGTGACGCTGTTCTTCCTCATGGTCGGCTTCGCCGGGTTCCGGCGCCGCGACCTCGCCACGCAGTAGCGCGGGCGGGCGAGCGGATGCCCCGGGGCCGCCGGGTTCAGTGCGGCAGCGCCTCGGGCAGCATCGCCAGGTACGCCTCCTCGTCGAACCCGTCGCTGAGCGCGCGCTGGATCATGAATCCGGGGGCGAGTCCCATGGCGATGGGCGTGAGCGCGTCGATGTAGCCCTCCGGGTCGTCGCCTCCACGGCTCGGATCGGCGGCCACCCACGCGGCGATGTGCTCGCGCACGGTCGTGCGCACGAGGGCGAGGATGCCGCCGACCACCGAGCGCAGCTCGTCGTCGATCGCCGCCTCCGACCACATCTGCACCATGACCTGCGGTGCGAACGGCTCGGAGATCATTCCCCGGAGGAGGGTGGCCATGGTCTCGCCGGGGGAGAGGACGCGCCCGCCCTCCTCGGCGCGTGCGAGGTCGTCGCGGCGTGCGGAGAGTACGCGCTCGGTCACCGCGTGGAAGAGCTCGCGCTTGCCGGCGTAGTGCCCGTAGATGGCGCCGGCCGAGAGCCCCGACTCGGCGATGATGTCGGCCATCGAGGTGCCGCCGTACCCCTTGCGGGCGAAGCAGCGGAGCGCCGCGGCGGCGATCTCGTCGCGCCGGGCCTCGCGGTACGCCTCGGTGACCTTGGGCATCGTTCCCCCTGCGTCGGATGAACGGACGCCAAACCGAACGCCCGTTCTTGACAAGCGTAGGCGGTTCGCGCACGATAATAAAGAACGAACATTCGTTTTAGCACAGGAGGAGTCATGTCCGACACCCGAACCCCGCACACGCCGATCGCGCGCGTGCTCGCGCTCTCGGTGGCGCTCGTCGCGGTCGTGGGGGTGATCGTGCTCGCGTTCTCGTGGCCCTCGATCACCTCCGAGCCGCGCGACCTGCCCGTCGCCATCGCCGGGCCCGCAGAGGCCGTCGACCAGATCGCGGCGGGCCTCGACGAGGCGCAGCCGGGCGCCATCGCCTTCACCGAGGTCGCCGACCGCGACGAGGCCGTCGAGGCCATCGAGACACGCGAGGTCTACGGAGCGATCATCCTCGGCCAGCAGCCGGAGGTGCTCACCTCGTCGGCCGCCAGCGCGGCGGTCGCCCAGCTGCTCGGCGGCGCCGCCGCCCAGCTCCAGCAGGCCGCGAACGCCCAGGCCGCCGCGGCGGCGCAGGCGCAGGGCCTCGACACCGTGCCGACGATCGAGGTGGCGGTCACCGACGTGGTGCCGCTCGCCGACACCGACCCGCGCGGCACGGGGCTCGCGAGCGCGATGTTCCCCCTCGTGCTCGGCGGCATGGCCGGCGGCATCGCGATCGCCTTCGTGGTGATCGGCGCGATGCGACGCATCCTCGCGGTCGTCGTCTACTCGGCCGGGGCGGGCCTCGCGCTCGCCGGCATCCTCGGTGGCTGGTTCGGCTCGTTGCCCGGCGACTACTGGCTGAACGTGGGCGCGATCGCGCTCACGCTGCTGGCGATCTCCGCGTTCATCACGGGCATGGCGGCGCTGCTCGGCCGGGCCGGGCTCGGCCTCGGCGCGCTGACGATGATCCTCGTCGCGAACCCGATCTCGTCGGCGGCCGTGCCGAAGGAGTTCCTGCCGGCGCCGTGGGGCGAGGTCGGCCAGTGGTTCCCGCCGGGGGCGGGCGCGACATTGCTGCGCGACGTGAACTACTTCCCGAGCGCCGACGCGACCTTCCCGCTGCTCGTGCTCACGGGCTGGGCCGTCGTGGGCCTCGCGCTGTCGGTGATCGGCCACTTCCGCACCGCGGGCGGCGCCGAGCCCGACGCCGAGGCAGCACACGAGGACGACCCGGCGAGCGAGCCGGCACCGGAGCCGGTCCGGGCGTAGCCCCTCAGGCGTCGCCGCGGGCGGCGAGCACCCGGGCCGTCTCGCGGCCCGCGGTGTTCCGCCGCCCCTCGCGCGAACCGGCGAGCTTCGCGGCGATGTGCTCGCCGACGGTGATCGGCGGGTAGAGCGGCTCCTCGCCCGCGGGCACGGTCGTCGGGATCGCCTCGATCAGCGCGTCGGCGTTGCCGTCGTGGAAGTACGCGGCGCTGCGCCGGCGCTCGATCGTGCCGCCCACGATCGGCGGCTTCACGCGGTGCAGCGTCGACATCCAGCGCTCGTTGGTCCAGCGGGCGGTGAGGTCGCCGAGGTTGATGAGCAGCGCCCCGGGGTCGGGCGAGACGTCGTGCCATCCCCCGTCGGCACCGAGCACCTGCAGGCCGCGCACCCGGTCGGCCCAGAGCACGGTCACGATGCCGTAGTCGGTGTGTTCGCCCATGCCGGTGAGGTCGCCGTCGAGGCGCACGTCGGTGCCCGCCGGCAGCGCGTAGTTGTTCATGCGCAGCACGTCGAGCGAGTGGTCGGTGCGGGTGGCGAACACCTCGTGGTCGACGCCGAGCGCGTCGGCGAAGGTGCGGGTCATGGTGCGCGCGACCCGGCCCGCCTCGGCGAAGTACGCCTCGACCGGGCCGCGGAATCCCGGGGTGTCCGCGTCGGGCCAGGTGTTCTCGGCGTAGTGCACCGGGTCGACCGCGACGCCCGGGAAGTCGCTCGCCGCGAGCCCCACGTTGAACGCCTCGAAGAAGTCGTTCATGCGGTTCGCGCTCTCGACGCCGAGGCTGAGGCTCAGCGACTCGGTCTTGGGCGGCGCGTACCCGCGGTTGATGCCGGCGGGCGTGCGGTAGGCGCGCTTGGCGTCCATCTCGAGCGCGAAGAACTCGTCCATCGCGCCCGCGAGGCCGTCGGTGACCGGCTCGGGAATGCCGTGGCCGAGCACCTGGATGAACCCGACCTCGCTGCATGCCCGGTCGACCGCGCGGGCCACCTCGGCGCGGGCCGCGTCGTCGCCACCGGCGACGTAGGGCGTGATGTCGACCACGGGAACGGAGAAGGACATGCTCCGGATGCTACGCCGCAGCCGTTTCGCGCGGGTTACCCCGCGGCATCCGCCCCCCCCTCAGCGCCGCCCGACGTTCAGCGGGGGAGCTGGCTGCGCCCGTGCAGGATGCCGCTGACGGTCGCGACGACGGTGAACAGGACTGCGACGATCGGCTGCCCGAGCCCCCACCACGCGAAGGCGGCCGAGAGCATGACCGCGAGCTCGACGAGCGCGCGACCGAACGCGTCGACTCGGAACACCGCCTTGGGCGACACGAACAGCGCCCAGGCGAGGATGGCGAGCGCAGGGGCACCGATGCCGATGAGCACGCCCGGCCACGGCAGCGGCCAGGCGAGGAACCCCCAGATGCCGAGCGACACGAACGCGAACAGCTCGAGGAAGAAGCGGAGGATGTCGTTCGGGCCGATCGCGGGGGTATTCGGGGTGTCGGTCACCGCACGATTCTACGTGCTCAGCGGAAGATGATCGTGCGCGCGCCGTCGAGCAGCACGCGGTGCTCGGCGAACCACTTCACGGCCTGCGTGAGGGTGCGGCTCTCCTCGTCCTGCCCGATCGCGACGAGCTCGGCGGGCGTGCGGCTGTGGTCGACGCGCACGACGTTCTGCTCGATGATCGGGCCCTCGTCGAGGTCGCTCGTGACGAAGTGCGCCGTCGCGCCGATGAGCTTCACGCCGCGGGCGTGCGCCTGGCGGTAGGGGTTCGCGCCCTTGAACCCGGGCAGGAACGAGTGGTGGATGTTGATGCAGCGGCCCTCGAGCGCGGCGCACAGCTCGGGGGAGAGGATCTGCATGTAGCGCGCGAGCACGACGAGCTCGATGTCGTGCTCGTCGACCGCGTCGAGCACGCGCTGCTCGAATGCGGCCTTCGACGCGGCATCCGTCACCGGCAGGGCCTCGAACGGCACGCCGTAGAAGTCGACGAGGTCGCGCAGGGTGCCGTGGTTCGAGAGCACGAGCGGGATCTCGACGGGCAGCTGGCCCGCCCGCTGGCGGAACAGCAGGTCGTTCACGCAGTGGCCGGCGGTCGACGCGAGCACGAGCGTGCGCGACGGGCGGCCGACCCGGTCGAGGCGCCACTCCATGTCGAACCGCTCGACGACGGGCGCGAGCGCGTCGGCGAACTCGTCGCGACCCGCGGGCGACTCGACCTGCAGGCGCATGAAGAAGCGGCCCGTGTCGATGCTCGCGAACTGCTGGCTCTCGGTGATGTTGCCGCGTGCGGCGACGATCGCACCGCTGACGGCGTGCACGATGCCCGGCCCGTCGGTGCACACGAAGGAGAGGATCCAGTGGTGCAGGTGCTCGGTGGCCTCGGGAGCGGGTGCCTGCTCGGATGCCGCGGGACTGCTGTTCACCCGGCAAGGATATGACATCGGGTACACTCGTCTGCGGTCGTCGGTCTCCGTCGGCCCTGGGCGCGCACAACAGCGCGTAGTCGACCCGCTCGCGTGGACATGCCGCAGGCGGGGAACGCCGTCGGGACAGCTGCACCATGACTGCCACCGAATCCGTATCCGTGCGCGCGCGTTCGCGCGCCTTCCCGTGGACCCCGCTCGCCGTGCTCGGCGCCGCGGTCTTCCTCTCCGTCACCGGCGAGATGCTGCCGGCCGGTCTCCTGCCCGAGATGAGCGCCGACCTGCGGGTCGGCGAGCCCGCCATCGGGCTGCTCGTCACCGTGTTCGCCTTCACGGTCGTCGCGACCAGCGCGCCGCTGACCGCGCTCACCCAGCGCATGGGCCGCCGACGCCTGCTCGTGATCGCGCTCGCCGTACTCGCGAGCGCGCAGTTCCTCACCGCGATCTCGCCCGACTACGCGTGGGTCGTCGCCTCGCGCATCGTGGGCGGCCTCGCGCACGGCGTGTTCTGGGCGCTCGTCGCCGCGTACGCCGCCCGGCTCGTGCCGCGCGAGCTCGTCGGCCGCGCGGTCGCGGTCGTGCTCGGCGGCGGCACGCTCGCGCTCGTGTTCGGCGTGCCGCTCGCGACCACGCTCGGCCAGGCGGCCGGCTGGCGCACCGCGTTCCTGCTGCTCGGCCTGCTGACGGCCGTGGGCGCGCTGCTCGTGCGGGCGGTGCTGCCGGCGGCGGACGGCCCTGCCGTCGCGGCTGCGTCCGAGGCAGCGGATGCCGCCGAGCGGCGCCCCGCCCTGCGCGACGCGACCGTGCCGGCCATCGTCGCGGTGTGCGTCGTGACGGCGCTGACGATGACCGGCCAGTACGCGGTCTACACCTACGTCGCGCCGCTGCTGACCGACGTGGTCGGCGTGCGCTCGGCCGCCGTCGGCCCGCTGCTGTTCGTGTACGGCATCGCCGGCGCGGTCGGCCTCGTGCTCGCGGGCTCGGTGCTCGGCCGCCGACCCACGTCGGGGCTCGTCGGCGCCATGTCGGTCGCCGCCGTGGCGGTCGTGGGCATCGTGCTGGCGCAGGGCCAGGCCGTGCTCTCGCTCGCCGCGTTCGCGCTCTGGGGCATCGCGTTCGGGGCGATCCCGCCGCTGCTGCAGACCCGGCTGCTGCAGAGCGCGTCGCCGCGCATCCGCGACGTCGCGAGCGCGTTCTACACGACCGCGTTCAACGTCGGCATCGGCGGCGGCGCCATGGTCGGCGCGCTGCTCTACGGCGGCTTCGGCGTGGCGGCGCTGCCGTTCGCATTCGCGATCGTGCTGCTCGGCGCGATCGGCGCGGTGCTCGCACCGGTGCTGCGGACGCGGCCCGGCCGCGGCGGGGCGGGCCGGGTCGAGGCTCAGCCGAGCGGCAGCACGGTGCCCAGCACCCCGTCGGCCAGGTAGGCGACCGACAGTTCGGCACGGGGCCCGACGATCCAGTGCGGGATGACCTCGCTCGTGCCGTCGGCGTCGAGCACGAGCAGGCGTGCGATGCGGCCGTCGACCAGCACCGCGACGGTCGCGCCGGGCGTTCCGCTCAGCGCCAGGTCGTGCACGACGCCGCCGGAGAGCTGCACCGAGACGGTGGGCACGTCCGACGCGGGCACGTCCTCGGCCGGGTCGTCGGTCTCGACCGGCGGTGGCGGCGGTGGCGGCGCGATCGCGTCGGGCGTCTCGTCGGCGGGCGCTTCGGTCGCGGATGCGTCGTCGGCCGCCGGTTCGTCCGCACGCGGCTCGGCCACCGGTTCGTCCGTCGCCTCCGGCGCCTCGGTCGCGCGCGGGTCGCTCGCGTCGGGCGTCGCCTCGACCAGTTCCTCGATCGGGCCCGGTCCCGGCGCGGAGTCGCCGTCGCTGCCGTCGTCGTCCGCTCCGACCCCGGCGGCCGCCACGGCCGCGGCGGGCGCCGCCTCGGAGGCATCCGTCTCGCCCACCAGCGCAGGGCCCAGCGCGACCGCCGCGACCACGGTCGCCGCGACCGCCGCCGTGCCGATGGCGGCACCCGTGATGGCCCCGGCCGACATGCCCGAGCCGCCGGACGCCCCGCCGCCGTTCGCGCCGCCGACGGCGCTGCCGCCCGCGGCACCGCCGGCGCCCATCGCGACGACCGTCGCGGGCGCGCCGGCCTGCAGCCAGCCGGCGTAGGCCGTGGCGCCCGTGACGCCCGCGCTGAGCGGCAGCAGCACCATCGCGAGCCGTGAGCCGACCTCGTGCGCCTCGACCGCGACGATCGTGCAGCGCGCGCACTCCTCGAGGTGGTCGTCGACCCGGTCGACCTCGCGCGAGCCGAGCTTGCCGCGCGCGTACGTGCCGAGCCGTTCGATGGTCCAGCCGCAGTCGGTGTCGGGATCGGTGTCCTGCAGGTGCACGCGGATCCACGCCTGGCGGAGGCCCTCGCGAGCCCGATAGGCGAGGGCCGCGGTGGCATTGGCCGACATGCCGAGCAGCGGGGCGACCTCGCGCGGCGCCATCTGCTCGACCTCGCAGTACCAGAGCACCTCCTGCCAGCGCGTGGGCAGCGAGCGGAACGCGCGGGCCGTGAGCCCGCGGTCGAGGGCGCTGAGCGCCGCGTGCTCGTCGGTGGCGGGGTCGGGCTGCTGGTCGAGGTCGTCGACGGGCAGCTCGTGGTCGCGCCGGCCCCAGCTCGCGGCGGTGTTGCGGATCGTGGTGAACAGGTAGGGGCGGAACGCGCCGCGCGGCCCGCCGCCCGCGACCACGGCGTCGTAGATGCGGGCGAACGACTCGGCGACGAGGTCCTCGGCATCGAGCGAGCTGAACGAGCGCGCGACCGTCACCCCGGCCGCGGCGTGGCGGCGGAAGAGCTCCCCGAACGCGTCCGTGTCGCCCTCGCGGGCGCGCTCGACCAGCCGTGCGTCGCTCTGCTTCTGCGGCGAGCGTGCGGGGATCAGGGGGCTCACGCGGCGCTCTCGGGTATCGGGGTCGGGGAATCGGGCGGGGTCGGGTACCAGCCATTCCACCAGAGATTCGTCGAATCCGCTCGCGACAGTCGCGTCATGAAACGCGTGCCCTCGCATCTCTTCGGGTGAGGGGCGCACGCGGCCCGCTCGGGGGGAGCGCGTGTTTCCGCTGGGGGAGCGGATCCGACGGGCCGGGTTCGGGGGCGATGGGGAACACGCCTCCGGGCCCCTCCCGTCACCGCTCGCCGGGTCGGTCGAGCGGATGCCCCCCGCTGACCACCTGTACGACCCGCAGCGCGTCGTCGAGCAGCACCGCGTCGGCCGCGCAGCCCGGTTCCAGTCGCCCGAGGTCGACCGCCCGGCCGATCGCCGCCGCGGGTGCGACGGTGGCCGCGTCGATCGCCTGCACCGGGTCGATGCGGCAATCGAGCACGGTGCGGCGCACGGCCTCGTCGAGCGTGAGGGTCGAGCCGGCGATCGCGCCGTTCGAGCGCAGCCGAGCGACGCCGTCGGTCACGTCGACGTCGAGGCCGCCGAGCGTCGTCTCGCCGTCGCCGATGCCGGTGGCCGACATGGCGTCGGTCACGAGGGCGACCCGGCCGGGCGCACCGAGGAACGCCAGCCGCACGACCTCGGGGTGCACGTGCACGCCGTCGTTGACGATCTCGAGGGTCACGTGCGATTCGCGCATCGCGGCGGCGACGGGCCCGGGCGCGCGGTGGTGCACGCCCGGCATCGCGTTGAACGCGTGGGTGAGCACGCTCGCGCCCGCATCGAACGCCGCGAGCGCCTGGTCGAACGTGGCGGCCGTGTGGCCGACCGCGACGGTGACGTCGGCGGCGACGAAGCGCCGCACGGCGTCGAGCGCCCCCGGCAGTTCGGGCGCGAGGGTGACCATGCGCAGCGTGCCGTCGGCGGCATCGAGCAGGCGCTCGACGGAGGCGGCGTCCGGAGTGACGAGCGACGAGGGGTCGTGCGCGCCGCGGTACTCGGGGGCCAAGAACGGGCCCTCGAGGTGGCTGCCGAGCACGCGCTGATCGGTGCGCACGGCGTCGCGGACGACGCCCACGCGCGTGACGAGATCGTCGATCGGGGCGGTGACGAGCGAGGCCACGCTGCGGGTCGCGCCGTGGCGTCGGTGCACGCCGAACGCGGTGCGGATCGCGTCGGGGCCGTCGTCGACCGATGCGCCGCCGGCGCCGTGGCAGTGGATGTCGACGAACCCGGGTACGAGCCAGCGCCCCGCGGCATCCACAACCTCGGTCTGCTCGTCGGCGAGCTCGCGCCAGCCGTCGCCGCGACCCGTGCCGGTGACGAGACCGTCGTCGAAGCGCACCCAGGCGTCGACGACGACGTCGCCCGAGCCGGCGCGACGGGCGGAGTGGATGACGGTGCTCACGCGGCCCACCCTATGCCTCGGTCGATGCGGTCGCCGCCCCGCCGCAAGCCACGCCGAGGGCGGCGAGCCGGACGCCGAAGGCGTCCAACCGGTCCTCGAACTCCGAGAGGTCGCGCTCGGTCGACGCGGGCGACCAGGCGAGCTCGGCGACCGCCGCGAGGCGCGGGAAGAGCAGCCACTCCGCCTCGGCGAGGCTCGTGACGGTCTCGGTCCAGAGCGGCGCCTCGATGCCGAGGATGTCGTGCTCGTCGAGCCCCGGCACGATGCGGGAGGGGTCCCACCCGTAGGAGTCGGCGAGCGAGGTCGGCCCGTCGGCCCAGTCCTGCCCGAGCGGTCGCCCGTCGGGGCCGTCGCCGCCGTCGGGGTACGAGATGTCGAGGTACGCCACGTCGGAGGGGGAGAGGATGACCCGGCCGCCCTGCGCCACGAACGACCGCGTGCGCTCGGCCGAGTCGTCCTGCGGGGTGGTCCAGCTCCAGTACTGCCCGATCGTGCCCGCCGGCAGCTCGCGCGACCTGCCGAGCTCGTGCCAGCCGATCACGGTCTTGCCGGTGCCCGCGGCGATCGCGGTCGCGCGCGCGACGAAGGCGAGGTAGTCGGCCTCGCTCGTCGAGAGGGTCTCGTCACCGCCGATGTGCAGGTACGGTCCGGGCGTCATCGCCGCGACCTCGCCGAGCACGCGCCGGGCGAAGGTCCAGGTGGCGGGCGCGTGCGGGTCGAGGCCCGAGAACCCCACCTCGACGCCCTCGTAGGGGGCGGGTGCGACGCCGTCGGGGTTCAGCTCGGGAACCGCGGTGAGGGCCGCGTGGGTGTGGCCGGGCAGGTCGATCTCGGGCACGACGGTGAGGTGGCGGGATGCCGCGTGGGCGACGATGCGCGCGTAGTCGGCTGCGGTGTAGTGCCCGCCGCCGCGCCCGTCGACCGAGGTCGAGGCGCCCACGCCGGTGAGCGCGGGGTACGCGTCGACGGCGATGCGCCAGCCCTGGTCGTCGGTCAGGTGCAGGTGCAGGTGATTGGCCTTGACGAGCGCGATCTCGTCGATGAGGCGCAGCACCTCCTCGACCGGGAAGAAGCGGCGGGCGACGTCGAGCATCACCCCGCGGTACGCGAAGCGCGGGGCATCGGCGATGCGCACGGCCGGTGCGGTGACTGCGAGGGGGCCGGCGGATGCCTCGAGCCCGACCGGCAGCAGCTGGCGCAGCGTCTGCACGCCGAAGAACAGTCCGGCGGCTCCGGGGGAGGAGAGGCGGATCCCACCGGAGTCGACGTCGAGCCGGTACGACTCCGGGTCGCCCTGGCCGTCGATGGCGAGCACGACGTCGCCGTCCCGAGCGTCGCCATCGTCCGCGATGGCGGGTGCCGTCCCGGTCGCCGGCCGCAGCAGCTCGGCGAGCACCTCCGCGACCTCGCGCGCGCCGTCCCCGTCGGCGACGATCCGCGCGCCGGGCCGCAGCACGAACGGCTCCCGGTCGTCGGGCGCCTCGAGCGAGACCGGTGCGGGAATGATCGCGGGGTGCGGCATGGCGGGGCATCCGTTCGAATTAGTCAGGAATCCTTACCATTGTCCCACGTCACGCCGCGGAACGGGAGGGCCTGCGCCCCGGTTCCCCGGGGCATCCGTTGCTATGCTGACACTCGTCGCGACTGGCGTTGAGGTGGGTGACCACCGGGGAGCGACTGGCACGCATCCGACCGTTCGCCTGGGCCGGAGCGGATGCCTCGGCGCGAGTCGCCGCGGCAGCACCCACCACCAGGTCCGCGTGTCATGAAGGAGCCAGCCTTGGCAGAGTCCGTCTTCAACCAGCCGCTCGAGGTCGTCGACCCCGAGATCGCCGCCGTCCTCGAGCAGGAGCTGGGCCGCCAGCGCGAGTACCTCGAGATGATCGCGAGCGAGAACTTCGTGCCCGTCTCGGTGCTGCAGTCGCAGGGCTCGGTGCTCACGAACAAGTACGCCGAGGGCTACCCGGGCCGCCGCTACTACGGCGGCTGCGAGTACGTCGACGTCGCCGAGCAGCTCGCCATCGACCGCGCGAAGTCGCTGTTCGGCGCCGAGTACGCGAACGTGCAGCCGCACTCGGGCGCGAGCGCGAACGCCGCCGTGCTGTCGGCCATCGCCACCCCCGGCGACACCATCCTCGGCCTCGAGCTGGCACACGGCGGCCACCTCACGCACGGCATGAAGCTGAACTTCTCGGGCAAGCTCTACAACGCCGTCTCCTACGGCGTCGACCCCGAGACCTTCCTCGTCGACATGGACGTCGTGCGCGACAAGGCGCTCGAGCACAGGCCGCAGGTCATCATCGCCGGCTGGTCGGCCTACCCGCGCCAGCTCGACTTCGCCGCGTTCCGCGCGATCGCCGACGAGGTCGGCGCGAAGCTGTGGGTCGACATGGCGCACTTCGCCGGCCTCGTGGCCGTGGGCCTCCACCCGTCGCCCGTGCCGCACGCCGACGTCGTCTCGTCGACCGTGCACAAGACCATCGGCGGCCCGCGCTCGGGCTTCATCGTGAGCCGCGACACCGAGCTCGCCCGCAAGCTCAACTCGAACGTGTTCCCGGGCCAGCAGGGCGGCCCGCTCATGCACGCCATCGCCGCGAAGGCGACCGCGTTCAAGATCGCCGCGTCCGAGGAGTTCGTCGACCGGCAGGCGCGCACCATCCGCGGTGCGCAGATCCTCGCCGATCGACTCACGGCCGACGACTCGCGCGCGGCGGGCGTCGACGTGCTCACCGGCGGCACCGACGTGCACCTCGTGCTCGCCGACCTGCGCACCTCCGAGCTCGACGGTCAGCAGGCCGAGGACATCCTGCACTCGGCACTCATCACCGTGAACCGCAACGCGGTGCCGTTCGACCCGCGCCCGCCGATGATCACCTCGGGCCTGCGCATCGGCACGCCGGCGCTCGCGACCCGGGGCTTCGGCGACGCGGAGTTCACCGAGGTCGCCGACGTGATCGCCGAGGCGCTGAAGCCGGGTGCCGACGTCGCGCCGCTGCGCGCACGCGTCGAGGCGCTCACCGCGCAGTTCCCGCTGTACCCGGGCCTCGAGCAGTAGACGCATGACCGCGATCAGGCTCGACGGGGTCGCCACGGCGACCGCGATCAAGAACGAGCTGCGCACGCGCATCGACGACCTGCGGGCCAACGGCGTCGTGCCCGGCCTCGGCACGCTGCTCGTCGGCGACGACCCCGGCTCGCGCTCGTACGTCGCCGGCAAGCACCGCGACTGCGCCGAGGTCGGCATCGAGTCGATCCGCATCGACCTGCCGGCGGCGGCCACGTCGGCCGACGTGCGCGCCGCCATCGACGACCTGAACTCGGCGCGCGAGGTCACCGGCTACATCGTGCAGTTGCCGCTGCCGCCCGGGCACGACGAGAACGCCATGCTCGAGCTCATCGACCCCGACAAGGACGCCGACGGCCTGCATCCGACCAACCTCGGCCGGCTGGTGCTCGGCATCGAGGGCGAGCTGCAGTCGCCGCTGCCGTGCACGCCCGCGGGCATCGTCGAGATGCTGCAGCGCTACGACGTGCCGATCCGCGGTCGCAACGTCGTCGTGATCGGCCGCGGCCTCACGGTCGGCCGCCCGCTCGGGCTCCTGTTCACCCGCAAGGGGCTGGATGCCACGGTGACCCTCACGCACTCGCGCACGGCCGACCTGGCCGCCGAGGTGCGCAGGGCGGACATCGTCGTGGCCGCCGTCGGCGTGCCGCACCTCGTGAAGCCCGAGTGGATCCGGCCCGGCGCGGCGGTGCTCGACGTGGGCATCACGCGCGTGCAGGACGAGGAGACCGGCAAGGGCCGGCTCACGGGCGACGTCGACCCCGCGGTCGCCGAGGTCGCCGGGCACCTCTCGCCGAATCCCGGCGGCGTGGGGCCGATGACCCGGGCGATGCTGCTCGCGAACGTGGTGAAGGCGGCCGAGCTGCGCCTGCGCTGAGCCGGGAGCTGCGGATGCTCCGCTACATGAGCAGCAGGTAGAGCGCGCCGGCCACGGTCAGCACGATCACGATCCGCTCGAACACGAGCTGCGGCATCCGCTTCATGAGGTTCCAGCCGACGAACCCGCCGACGAGCACCGCGGGCACGAGCACGACGTCGAGCAGCAGCGTGGCGGGCGTGATGATGCCGAGGCCGACGGAGAACGGCACCTTCACGAGGTTCACGATCGCGAAGAACCACGCGGCCGTGCCGAGGAACGCCTGCACGGGGAACCGTGACGCGAGGAAGTACATCGTCATCACGGGGCCGCCCGCGTTGGCCACCATGGTCGTGAACCCGCCGAGCGAGCCGTAGCCCCACGCCGCCGCGCGGCCGCCGGTGGGGGTGTCGGCCGACGCGCGCCACCGCCGCCAGAGCGTGAAGGCGATCACGAGCAGCAGGATGACGGCGATCACGCGGCGCACCCAGGCATCGTCCGCGACCGCCAGGAAGAGCACGCCGAGCACGATGCCGACGCCGACCGCGGGGGCGAGTCGCAGCAGCGCGCCCCAGTCGGCGTGGCGGCGGTAGAGCCAGAGCGCGAGCAGGTCGCCGACGATCAGGAGCAGCAGCAGGGCGCCGGTCGAGGCCCGTGCCGGCAGCACCGCCGCGAACAGTGCGATCGAGATGGTGTTCGCACCGGGCAGCGCGGTCTTGGACACCCCGACCATGAACGCCGAGAACGCGAGCAGCACCCAGGCGAGGGCGGTCAGGTCGGGCACGGGTTCCACCGTAGCCGTGCGCACGTGGTGGTCCGTTCACCGGACGCGCCCGCGCAGTTCACCCTGCGCTCATCCGGGCGCAAGTTCGCGAACCTAGCCTCGCGACATGCCCCACGAGGTGATCGCCGTCATCCCCGCACGCGGGGGCTCGAAGGGCGTGCCCGGCAAGAACCTGCGCGAGGTCGCGGGCGTGCCCCTCGTGGCGCGCGCGGTGCGCGCGGCGCTCGCCGCGGCATCCGTCGACCTCGTGGTCGTCTCCACCGACGACGCCGAGATCGCCGCCACCGCCGAGGCCGCCGGCGCCGAGGTCATCGACCGGCCGGCCGACCTCTCGGGCGACACCGCGAGCTCGGAGTCCGCGCTGCTGCACGCGCTCGACGCGCTCGAGGCCGACGAGCGGATGCCCGAGGTGCTCGTGTTCGTGCAGGCGACCTCGCCGTTCATCGATCCGTCCGACATCGACGCCGCGGTCGCCGAGGTGCGACACGGCGACGCCGACGTCGTGTTCTCCGCCGTCGAGAGCCACGCGTTCCTCTGGCGGCACACCTCGCGCGGCGCCGCCGGCGTGAACCACAGCTCGGGCGCGCGCCTGCGCCGGCAGGACCGCGAGGCCGAGTACCGCGAGACCGGCGCCTTCTACGTGATGCGCGCCGACCGGTTCCGTACCGCCGAGCACCGGTTCTTCGGGCGTATCGGCTTCCGCCTCGTGCCCGACGCGCACGCGCTCGAGATCGACACGCCCGCCGACCTCGCGCTCGCCGATGCGCTCGCCGCGGTCGTCTCGCCCTCGGCGCTCGTGCCCGCGGTGCCGTGCATCGACGTCGACGCCGTGGTCACCGACTTCGACGGCGTGCACACCGACGACACGGCGTACGTGGGCAGCGACGGCACCGAGCGGGTGCGGGTGAGTCGCAGCGACGGGCACGGGGTGAAGATGCTGCGCGAGGCGGGCGTGCCCATGCTGATCCTCTCGGTCGAGCAGAACCCGGTGGTCGCGGCACGTGCCGCGAAGCTCGGCGTCGACGTCGTGCACGGCGTGCGCGACAAGGCCCCCGAGCTGGTCGCCTGGGCCGAGCGCCGGGGCGTTCCGCTCGAGCGCATCGCGTACGTCGGCAACGACGTGGGCGACCTCGGCTGCCTGCGGCTCGTGGGCTGGCCGGTGGTGGTGGCGGATGCCGCGCCGGAGGCGCTCGCGCTCGCACGCCACGTGCTGACGAAGGCGGGCGGCGACGGTGCCGTGCGCGAGCTCTCCGACCTCGTGCTCGGCGCCCGCGCCGCCGCGGAGGTGCGGTCGACCGACCAGCCGGCGCTCGCCGGTGCCATCTGGTACTAGAGGAGGACCCCATGGCGATTCGCATCGGCCGCAACGCGGTCGGCTACGGCGAGCCGGTCTACGTCATCGGCGAGATCGGGCTCAACCACAACGGCGACGTACGTCTCGCGCGCCGGCTCATCGACGTGGCCGCCGATGCAGGCGCGCAGGCGGTGAAGTTCCAGAAGCGCACGCCCGAGATCGCGACGCCCGAGCACATGCGCGACCTGCCCCGCGAGACGCCGTGGGGCACCATGAGCTACCTCGACTACCGCCGTCGGGTGGAGTTCGGCGTTGCGGAGTACCGTGCGGTCGCCGAGCACGCGGCATCCGTCGGCCTCGACTGGTTCGCCTCGCCGTGGGACGTGCCCTCGGTGGAGTTCCTCGAGGCGCTGGCCGCGTTCGGTCAGGAGCCGGTCGCGTACAAGGTGGCATCCGCCTCGGTCACCGACCTCGAGCTGCTGCGCGCGATCGCCGAGACCGGGCGCCCGGTCATCTGCTCGACCGGCATGTCGACCATCGAGGAGATCGACCGTGCGGTCGATGCGCTCGGCACCGAACGGCTCGTCCTCATGCACGCCACGTCGAGCTACCCGATGCCCGCCGAGGAGGCCAACCTGCGCATGATCGACACGCTGCAGCTGCGCTACCCGGGCGTGCCGGTCGGCTACTCGGGCCACGAGCCCGGGCTGCAGATCTCGCTCGCCGCGGTCGCGCTGGGCGCGGTGGCCGTCGAACGGCACATCACGCTCGACCGCACGATGTGGGGCAGCGACCATGCGGCCTCCCTCGAGCCGCAGGGGCTCCAGCACCTCGTGCGCGACATCCGCATCATCGGCGAGGCCATGGGTGACGGCATCAAGCGCGTCTTCCCCGGCGAGGAGGCGCCGCGCGCCAAGCTCCGCCGGGTGCTCGTCTCGTGAGCGGGGGCTGGAACGGGTCGGGCCCGGTGATCGGGGCATCGGATGCCGGTAGCGGTCGCCCGCGCCGCCTGCTCGTGGTGGCCGACAGCGACTCCTACCTGAAGTGGGGTGCGTCTTTGGCGTCCACCCTGCCGAGGCCGCTGCGCCCGGCATCGGGCGTGCCGGGCTCGTGGCGGGTGCAGGTCGTACTGCTCGACTCGCCCGTGCTGCCGAGTGCCCGTCAGGTGCGGGTCGCGCTCGACGGCACCGCATGCTCGCTCGATGCGCTCCGCGTGGTCGATCTCGCGGGACTCGACACGATCCTCGACGTGCGGCGGCCCGACGTCGTGCTTCTCGCGCTGCGCGGCCCGCTCGTGCGCGTGGTCGCACCGCGGATCGCGGCGCGCCCCGATCGGCCCGTGCTCGTCAGCGGCTTCCCCGGCATCACGATCCCCGCCGAGCCCAAGGCGATCGTCTACCGCGAGCAGACCGACCTCGTCGTGCTGCACAGCCGCCGCGAGGTGCGCGAGTTCGCGCGCAACGCCGCCGGCATGCCCGTCGACGTGAGCTTCGGGCTGGCGCGGCTGCCCTTCCTGGGCGGTGCGGTCTCGGGCGGTGGGGCGGATGCCGCTGGGCCGGCGCCCGTGCGCCCGCGCGGCGGGGCGCGCGACGACGTCGTGTTCGCCGTGCAGGCCAAGGTGCCGCGCTCGCTCGAGGACCGCGAGCGGCTCGTCGGCTGGCTCGTCGATGCGGCCCGCGCGCAGCCCGAGCGGCGCGTGGTCGTGAAGGTGCGCGCCCGGTCGGGCGAGGCGCAGACGCATGCCGAGGCGCACGACCTGCAGGGCCTGCTCGCCGCGCCGTCGGTGGCGGGTGCGCTGCCAACCAACCTCGTGGTCGAGGACGGGCCGATGGCCGACCACCTGCGTCGCGCCGCCGCGCTCGTGACCGTGAGCTCGACCGCGGTGCTCGAGGCCGTGGCAGCCGGCGTGCCGGCGCTGCTGCTCGACGACTTCGGGGTCGACGCGTCGATGATCAACCTGGTGTTCGCCGGCAGCGGCCTGCTCGCCGGCCACGAGGCGCTGGTCGCGGGCGACTACCGCGATCCCGACCCGGCGTGGCTCGAGGACAACTACTTCCATCCGGCTGCGGACGACGACTGGATCGTGCAGCTCGGCGCCCTGGTCGCCGCCCGCGACCGCGGCGTGCTCCCGCCCCGGGTGCGTCGGCACAACCTCACCGGCGGCGCGGTGCGTCGCGCCTACGAGCGGCGGCGCATGCTCGGCGAGCGTGACGCCGGACCCGCTGCCGTGGCGGGTGCCGCGGCGACCGCGGTCGCGCTTCCGGCTCGCTGGATGGTGCGCCGCGCGCGTCGCGTGCGTGCGCGGCTGCAGCCCGGGGCATCCGCTCCGCTCGGGTATGCCCCGGTCGACGCAGACCCGGCTGCGGATGCGCGAGTGCCGAGCCGGCTGGGCTGAGTTCTCGCGGGCGCCACGCGGCCGCGCATTCCGGTCGGGGAATGTCAGTGGTCACTGCTTCGATGAAGGTATGGAGGAAGCAGGGTTCGGCGCGGTTCCGCCGTTCGACGCGCTGCCGTCCCGCCTGCCCGCACCCGACGAGATCGACATCGAGTGGCAGCTGCTCGACGACACGATCGACGAATGGCGGCGGGGCGAGGCGGCGGATGCGGCTGGGCTGACCGCCGACGCCAGGCGCGAGGCACTGCTCGACCTCCACGTCACCGAGATCGCCGCGCTGACGGCGCAACTCGAGCGGGTCGCCGCTCGGCGTGCGTCGCTCATCGCCGCTGCGCACCGCGAGTCGGTCGCGATCGACGACGAGCGCGCCGAGGTGCGCGAGCGCGCCGGCCTGCGTGTGCCGTCGCCCCGTCGCCGGGCTGAGCTCGTGCGCCGCTCCCTGACGGCCGAGATCGCGTGCGCGACCCGCACGACCGAGGCGACCGTCGCGCGCTGGATCGGTGATGCCGAGGCACTGGGCGAGGGGCTCGACGCGACGTTGGCGGCCGCGCTCGCCGGGCGCATCTCGTACCTGCACGCGCGCACGATCGCCGACGAGGCGGGCTCGCTGCCTGCCTCCCACCGGGCGGAGTTCGAGGCGGAGGCGCTGCGGGTCGCGGCCACCACCACGCCAGGTCGCTTCCGGCGGCAGGCGCGGCTGCTCCGTGAGCGCATGCACCCCGACTCGATCGAGGCGCGTGCCGCCGACGCTGCCGCAGACCGCCACGTGCGTATCGAGCCCGCCCACGACGGCATGGCGTGGCTGACCGCCCACCTGCCCGCCGCGACGGCGGCCAGCATCGACGCGCGGCTCACCGACACGGCCGGGCACCTGCGCGCGCTCGAGGGCGAGGAACGCACCACGGCACAGCTCCGCGCGGACGTGCTCGCCGACCTGCTGCTGGGGGAAGCGCAGATGTCGACATCGCCGGAGCAGACGTCCTCGCCCGTGCCCGCCGCGCGACGAGGCATCCGCCCCACCGTGTCGGTCACGGTGCCCGCCAGGCGCATGCTCGGCCACGGCGACGGGCCCGCGGTGCTCGACGGGTACGGACCGATCCCGATCGACGATGCACTCGAACTCGTCGGTGCGTCCGGCTCGCTGCGGCGCCTGCTCACCGAGCCGGAGACCGGGGCGGTGCTGTCCGTCGGACGCGAGCGCTACACCGTGCCGCCCGACCTGCGCGCCCGGCTGCGCGTGCGCGACGGCACCTGCCGCTTCCCGGGCCGCGATCGCCGCGCGGATGCCTCCGAGATCGACCACACGCGCGACTGGGCCGCCGGCGGCGAGACCGCCCACGACAACCTCGCCCACCTCTGCGCTCGGCACCACCACCTGAAACACGAGGCCGGATGGCGGGTCGTCCAACGGGGCGGCGGGGTGCTCGACTGGCGAAGTCCGCTCGGGCGGGAGTACACGACCGATCCGGTCGAGCCGATGTCGCCGGCGTGCGAATCTGGGCGCGTACCCGAGCGCGAACCCGAGCCCGAGCACGAACCACCGTTCTAGTCCACGGTGCCGCGGTGCAGGTCCGTGTGCCGCAGGTACGCCTCGCCGTTGCGGCGGACTCCCGCGCGCTCCTCGTCGCTCAGCTCGCGCCGCACCTTCGCCGGCACGCCGGCCACGAGCGACCCCGGCGGCACGACCGTGCCCTCGAGCACGACCGCGCCCGCGGCGACGAGCGACCCCGCACCGATGACCGCGCCGTTCAGCACGGTCGCCGACATGCCGACCAGGCAGTCGTCCTCGATCGTGCAGCCGTGCAGCACCGCCCCGTGCCCCACCGAGACCCCGCGCCCGACCGTGAGCGGGTATCCGCGATCGACGTGGCAGACGACCGTGTCCTGCAGGTTCGACCCCGCGCCCAGCACGATCGGCTCCGCCTCGGCCCGCAGCACGGCGTTGTACCAGACGCTCGAGCCCGCCTCGAGCCGCACGTTCCCGACGAGCACCGCGCCCGCGGCGACGAACGCCGACTCGTCGACCGATGGGGCGTCGATGCCGGGCAGCGAACGGACATGGGCGGCGGCGTCGACGGTCATGGCGCCCACACTAGCGAGCGAACGACGGGCGACCGTGCGAGCGCTCGATCCAGCGAGGGGTGCTCACTTCTCCACATCGCACCGCCGAACCTGCGCGCCGTCGTGATCTCCGCTACCTTCGTGGAAGCGGACGCATGAATACGGAACCGGAGTGACATGGACGAGATCTCGAGACGCACCGCGGCCAAGGCGATCGCATGGACGGCACCCGCCATCGCCGTCGCGGCGACCGTGCCGCAGGCGGCGGCATCCGCGCCCACCCCCGGTGCGCCGATCGCAACCCCGATCGTGCTGTGCTGCGACCCCGGCTACCTCCAGGTGGCGGTGACGAACCCGCCGAGTGCTCCGGGGACCATCGCCGTGTACGGCTGGCGGGACGCGTCGGGGAAGCCGTGGGATCTCGACGAAGCGAGGCTTCTGGGGCGAAACGACCGTGAGAGCATCGACTTCGACGTCGAGGCGGCGGACTGCGACGCCCCGAACGGATGGGTGGAGTGGGCGCCCCATCCCGACGGCGAGAAGCAGTACCTCTGGGTCGACCTGTCGGCGGTCATCAACCCCGACTGCAGGGCCGAGTGACGGGCGCGCGCGCTCAGCGCCGCCCGCGTGCCGCGAGCACCACGAGCCGCCCCACGACCCCCACGGCGAACACGACGACGCCGGCCACGACCGACGTCCACGGCAGCGTGGCGACCAGCACGAGGCATCCGACCGCCCCGAGCATCTGCAGCCAGCGCGGGTACCGCCGATCGTCGCGGCCCTGCGTGAACGCGGCGAGATTCGCGACCAGGTAGTACAGCAGCACCCCGAACGACGAGAACCCGATCGCCCCGCGCAGGTCGACGGTCAGCACCAGCACGATCACGACGACGGCGACGGAGCCTTCAGCCACCCACGGCACCCGGAACCGCGACCCCACCCGCGCCAGCGGCGACGGCAGGTCGCGCTCGCGCGCCATCGCGAGGCTGGTGCGCCCGATGCCCGCGATGAGCGCGAGCAGCGCGCCGAGCGACGCGGCCGCGCCACCGACGCGCACCAGCGGCGCCGCCCAGGCCCAGTCGTTCGCCCGCACCACGTCGACGAGCGGCGCGGCCGACGCCCCGAGCGCCTCGGCGCCGAGCGAGGCGAGCGCGGTCACGCCGACCGCGGCGTAGACGACGACGGCGACGGCCAGCGCGAGCACGATCGCCCGCGGAATCGTCCGCGCCGGCTCGCGCACCTCCTCGCCCATGGTCGCCATGCGCGCGTACCCGGCGAACGCGAAGAACAGCAGCCCGCCCGACTGGAGGATGCCGTACCAGCCCTCGGCGACCAGCCCCGACGGGTCGAGCAGGCCACCGCCCGGCAGCGCACCCGCGACGCCGGACGCCACCACGATCGCGAGCACCAGCAGCACGACCGTCACGATGATCGACGCGAGCCCAGCCGTGCGGGTCACGCCGAACAGGTTCACGCCCGCGAGCGCCGCGACCGCGAGCGCCGCGACGATGCGCTCCCAGCCCTCGGGCGCCACGTACGCGGAGAACGTCAGCGCCATGGCCGCGCAGCTCGCGGTCTTGCCGATCACGAAGCCCCACCCGGCGAGGAAGCCCCACCACGCGCCGAGCTGCTCGCGCCCGTACAGGTACGTGCCGCCCGACCGCGGATACTGCGCGGCGAGCTGCGCCGACGAGGTCGCGTTCGCGAACGCGATCACGGCCGCGATCGCCAGTCCGATCAGCAGCCCGTCGCCTGCGGCCCGCGCGGCCGGCGCGAACGCCGCGAACACGCCGGCGCCTACCATCGACGCGACGCCGATCACGGTCGCGTCGCGCAGCCCGAGCGCGCGTGAGAGTTCGGGGGAGCCTGGGGTTCCGGAGACGCCGGCGGTCACGGCCGCACCCTATCGCTCGCGGGTGTCTTCTAGGATCGCTCCGTGACCGAACCCATCCACCCCGCCGTCGACCGCGTGCAGGCGGCCCTCGCCGAGCAGGGGCTCACCCCCGAGATCCGCTGGTTCGACGGCGCCGTGACGACCGCGCAGCTCGCCGCCGACGCGCTCGGCATCGAGGTCGGCCAGATCGCCAACTCGCTCGTGTTCCTGCTCGACGACGAGCCGCTGCTCGTGCTCACCTCGGGCGCGCACCGCGTCGACACCGAGTGGCTGGGCGCCGAGCTCGGCGGCACCATCGGCCGCGCGTCCAAGGAGCGGGTGAAGGAGGCCACGGGGCAGGTGATCGGCGGAGTGGCACCGGTGGGGCATCCGTCGCCCGTGCGCACCGTGGTCGACACGCACCTCGCGCGCTACGACGTGGTGTGGGCCGCGGCCGGGCACGCCCGCACCGTCTTCCCGACCAGCTTCGACGAGCTCGTGCGAGTCACCGGCGGTACCCCGAGCGCGGTCGAGCCCGGCGACGCCTGAGCCGGCTCAGCGCTCCCGGACCGCGCCCTGCGACGCCCGCACCGTGAAGATCACGGGATCGACGTAGCCGCGCTCGGCGAACGCCGCGCGCACGATCCGCCCGACCACGGGCACGAGCGCGTCGGTGACCAGCGCGACCGCCGCACCGCCGAACCCGCCGCCGGTCATGCGCGCGCCGATCGCGCCGTGCGCCTGCGCGGTCTCGACGGCGAGGTCGAGTTCGGGCACCGAGATCTCGAAGTCGTCGCGCATCGACACGTGCGATGCGTCGAGCAGCGGCCCGATGCCCGTCGGCCCGGCCTCGCGCAGCGTGCGCACGGTGTCGAGCACGCGCGCGTTCTCGGTCACGACGTGCCGCACACGCCGGTAGGTCTCGTCGTCGAGCACGGACGCCGCGCGCTCCAGGTCGTCGACCGAGAGATCGCGCAGCGAGCCCACGCCCATGGCCGCGGCGCCCGCCTCGCAGGACGCGCGCCGGGCCGAGTAGCCGCCCGTCGCGTGCGAGTGCTCGACCTTCGTGTCGATCACCATGAGCGCGAGCCCGTCGGCGTCGAAGCCGAGCGGGATCACCTCGGCGTCGAGGCTCCGGCAGTCGAGGAACACGCCCGCGTCCTGCTCGCCGAGCAGCGAGGCCGACTGGTCCATGATGCCGGTCGGCGCCCCGACGGCGCGGTTCTCGGCGAGCTGGCCGACCTTCGCGAGGGTCGGCCGGTCGAGTCCGAGGCCCCAGTGCTCGTTCAGCGCGAGGGCGACGGCGCTCTCGATCGCGGCCGAGGACGAGAGCCCCGCGCCGATCGGCACGTCGGATGCCACGAAGAGGTCGACGCCCGTCGCGCCCGACAGGTCGGCGCCGAACTCGCCGAGCGCCCAGGCCACGCCGAGCGGGTACGCCGACCAGCCCGACACCGCGTCGGGCGCGAGCGCGTCGATCGCGATCTCGATCACCTCGTCGCTGAACGTGCTCGCGACGCGCAGCATCCGATCGCCCCTGCCCCCGAGCGCGACCGCGGTGCGCCGGTCGATCGCGAACGGGAACACGAACCCGTCGTTGTAGTCGGTGTGCTCGCCGATGAGGTTCACGCGTCCCGGGGCCGACCACACGCCGTCGGCGTCGTGTCCGTACCGGGCGGCGAAGCCGTCGGATGCCTCGGCCACCACGTCTCGCTCGCTCACAGCGCCACCCCCTCGATCGCCTCGCGCAGCGCGGCCGCCTGCGTCTCCGGCGGCACGTCGCCGATCCAGGCGCCCATCGCCGCCTCCGACCCGGCGAGGAACTTGAGCTTCTCGGCCGCGCGGCGCGGGCTCGTGAGCTGCAGCATGAGGCGCACGTCGTCGCGGTGCTCGTGCACGGGTGCCTGGTGCCAGGCGGCGATGTACGGCGTCGGGGTGTCGTACAGGGCGTCGACGCCGCGCAGCAGTCGCAGGTAGAGCGTCGAGAGCTCCTCGCGCTCATCGAGCGTGGTGGCGGCGAGGTCGGGCACGTGCCGGTTCGGCAGGATGTGCGCCTCGATCGGCCAGCGTGCGGCGAACGGCACGAACGCCGTCCAGTGCTCGCCCGCGATGAGGAGGCGCTCGCCGGTGCGCTCGCGCTCCAGGATGTCGGCGAACAGCGTGGGGCCGTACGCGTCGACGGAGTCGATCAGGCGCTGGGTGCGAGGCGTCACGTACGGGTAGGCGTAGATCTGCCCGTGCGGGTGGTGCAGGGTGACGCCGATGGCCTCGCCGCGGTTCTCGAACGGGAACACCTGCTGAATGCCCGGCAGCGACGACAGCTCGGCGGTGCGCTGCGCCCACGCCTCGATCACGGTGCGCGCACGCGACGGGGTCTGGGTGCCGAACGACCCCTCGTGGTCGGGGCTGAAGCAGACGACCTCGCAGCGGCCGACGGAGGTGCGCGTGCGCTCGATGCCGACCGACCGGAACGCCGCGAGGGCCGCCGCGTCGTCCTCGCCGTCGGGGAGGCCCAGCTCGGGGCCGAACGACGGGGACTTGTTCTCGAAGACCGCGACGTCGTAGCGGCTCGGGATCTCGGAGGGGTTGCCGGGTGACTGCGGCGACAGCGGATCGAGGTGCGCCGGGGGCAGGTGGGCGCGGTTCTGGCGCGCGGCGGCGATCGACACCCATTCGCCGGTGAGCGGGTCCTGTCGCATCACCGCGGTCGCCGGGCGGGGCGCGAGCTCGCGTTCGTCGATGGCCCGCTCCGGCGGAAGCGTCGTGTCGGCGTCGTCGAAGTAGAGGAGATCGCGGCCGTCGGCGAGCGAGGTGCGTCGCACCGCGATGCGGTCGTCGACGATCGGCGCGGGGGAGTTCGTGTGGCTCATAGCGGGGTCAGCCTACGCCGCTTTGCTTTCACAAACAAGATGCTTTGCATTGCAAAGAAACCCGAAGCAGGGCAGGATGCCTCACATGACCGACGACCGCAGCGACGACGCCCGCGTGGCGCTGCCCGCCCCGGTGCGCCGCGAACGGGCGCTCGCGCTCGTCGCCGAGCGTGGGTTCGTGCGCGTGAGCGAACTCGGCCGCGCCTTCGGCGTGACCGACGTGACCGCGCGCGCCGACCTCGACGCGCTCGAGCGCTCCGGCGACATCCGCCGCGTGCACGGCGGCGCCGTGCCGGCCGACGCCGGGGCGGTCTCCGCCCGGCCCGACCGCGAGCCGAGCTTCGAGGAGGCGCTCGCCGCATCCGTCGTGCCCAAGGAGGAGATCGGACGCGCCGTCGCCGCCGACGTGCAGAGCGGCCAGAGCATCATCCTCGACGTCGGCACCACGACCCTCGCGGTCGCCCGCGCGCTGCGCGCCCGCGACGACCTCGCCGACGTGACCGTGCTCACCAACGGGCTCAGCATCGCGCTCGAGCTCGAGCCCGAGATCCCGCGGTTCACCGTCGTCCTCACGGGCGGCACCCTGCGTCCGAGACAGCACTCCCTGGTGCATCCGCTCGCCGGCACCGTGCTCGACGAGGTGCACGCCGACCTCGCGGTGATCGGATGCAACGGGGTCGACGCCGCCCGCGGCGTCACCAACGCCAACCTGCCCGAGGCCGCCGTCAAGCGCCAGATGCTGCACGCCGCGTCGCGCGCGATCGTCGTCGCCGACGCCTCGAAGCTCGGCGAGGTGCACCTCGGGCGCATCGCGCCCGTCGACGCGTTCGACCGGCTCGTGACCGACCGCGCCGCGCCCGCCGCCCTGATCGCGGAATTGCAGGAGGCGGGTCTGGCGGTCGCGGTGGCAGACCATAGGCTGTAGGGATGACGCTTCCCACGGGCGAGCAGTTCGAGCTCAGCACCACCACCTCGAGCGGCGAACTCCGCGCCACGATCACTTCGGTCGCCGCGGGCATCCGCGCACTCAGCATCGACGGCATCGACCTCGTGCCGGGCTTCCCCGAGGACCAGAGCCCGCCGAGCGGCTCCGGCATCGTGCTCGTGCCCTGGCCGAACCGCGTGCGCGACGGACGCTGGACCCACGACGACGTGGTCCACCAGCTCGCCATCACCGAGCCCGCCCGCAACAATGCCATCCACGGCCTGCTGCGCTACACCGCGTACCACGAGCTCGATCGCGACCGGGATTCGGTCACGCTCGGCGCCGACGTCTACCCGCAGCTCGGCTACCCGTTCCTGCTGCGCACCGCGGTGCGCTACGAACTCGTGTCGGACGGGCTCGACGTCACGCACTTCATCGAGAACCTGGGCTCCGAGCCCGCCCCGGTCGCGGTCGGCACCCACCCGTTCCTGAAGATCGGCGGGGTGCGCACCGAGGAGCTCGAGCTGCGGCTCGCGGCCGCGAGCCACATCGAGGTCGACGAGCGCCTGCTGCCGACCGGCGAGGTGCCCGTCGAGGGCACGCCGTTCGACCTCCGCGGCGGCGCACGCGTCGGCGACCTGTCGCTCGACGACGCCTTCGGCGAGGTCGAGCTCGACGAGGGCGAGTCGGTGCACTCCCTCACCGCCCCCGACGGACGCAGCGTCGCGATGTGGGCCGACGACGAGTTCGGCTACGTGCAGGCCTTCACGACCCGCACCTACCCGGGGGAGGACGGCGACCAGGCCATCGCGATCGAGCCGATGACGGCGCCCGCCGACGCCTTCAACTCGGGCAAGGGCCTGCGCTGGCTGCTCCCCGGCGAGCAGTGGGAGGTCCGCTGGGGCATCCGCTTCGCCGGATTCTCGGCCGAGTAGGGGAGCCGTCATGCAGATCGGCATGATGCTGAGCTATGCCGGCGGCTTCCGCGAGGCCGCCGCCGAGGTCGAGGCGCTCGAGCAGGCCGGGGTCGACCTGGTCGTGGTGCCCGAGGCGTACTCGTTCGACGCGGTCAGCCAGCTCGGGTTCCTCGCGGCGCGCACCGAGCGGATGCGGTTGGTCAGCGGCATCCTCCAGCTCTACACGCGCACGCCGACGCTCACCGCGATGACCGCGGCCGGCCTCGACTTCGTCTCCGACGGCCGGTTCACGCTGGGCATCGGCGCATCGGGTCCGCAGGCCATCGAGGGCTTCCACGGCGTGCCGTACGACGCCCCGCTCGGTCGCACCCGCGAGGTCGTCGAGATCTGCCGGGCGGTCTGGCGCCGCGAGCGCCTCGAGCACGCCGGGAAGCACTACACGATCCCGCTGCCCGCCGACCGGGGCACCGGGCTCGGCAAGCCGCTGAAGCTCATCAACGAGCCCGTCCGCGCCGACATCCCGATCCTCATCGCATCCCTCGGCCCGAAGTCGGTCGAGCAGACCGCCGAGATCGCCGACGCGTGGCTGCCGACCCTGTTCCACCCGGAGCGCGCCCGCGACGTCTGGGGTGAGGCGCTCGACCGCGGTACCGCGAGGCGCGACCCGGCGCTCGCGCCGCTCGAGATCTTCGCGACCACCGCGCTCTACATCGGCGACGACGTCGCAGCCGTGCTGCCGACCGTCAAGCAGCAGATCGCGCTCTACGTCGGCGGCATGGGCGCGCGCGGCAAGAACTTCTACAACACGCTCGTCACGGGCTACGGGTACGGCGAGGTCGCTGCGGAGATCCAGGAGCTGTTCCTCGCCGGCCGCAAGGAGGAGGCCGTCGCGGCGGTGCCCGACGAGCTCGCGCTCGCGATGAACCTCGTCGGCACGCCCGCGCAGGTCGCCGAGCGGGTCGCCGCGTTCGACGCCGCGGGCGTCGGCGTGCTGGCCGCCGCGCCGCTCGGCCGCACCGCCGAGGAGCGGCTCGCGCTCATGCGCGGGCTGCGCGCCGTCGTCGGCTGAGCCGGTCCGCCCTCAGCCCACGTGGCAGGCGCCCGTGCCGACGGGCTGCGTCAGCCCGTCGGCGGCCTCGGCCACCGGATCGAGCTCGGCCATGGTGACCGCATAGCCGACGTCGGCGACCGACTCCGCCTTGCCGAACACGACGCCCGCCACGTCGCCGTCGGTCGTGAGCACGGGCCCGCCCGAGTCGCCCTGGTAGACGGCCGCGGCGAGGGTGTAGGCGTCGCGCGGGCGGTCGGCGAGCGTGCCGTTGAACACGAGCGGCCCCGCCGAGAGCACCTGCGCGGGCGCCAGCTCGAGCGGTCCGCCGTACGGGTACCCGGCCACCACGGCCTCGGCGCCCGACGGCAGTGTGTCCCCGAGCGCGAGCGGCGAGGCGGCGAGCCCGTCGGTCGCGATGACGGCGAGGTCGGCGTCCTCGTCGTAGTACACGACCCGGCCGGGCACCGGCGTGCGGCCCGGTGCCTCGACGACGGGCTGGTCGACGCCCGCGACGACGTGCGCGTTGGTCACGACCCGATCGGATGCCACGACGAAACCGCTGCCCGTCACCGAGATGCCGCACTCGAACGCGGCACCCGAGATGCGCACGACCGACTGCGTGGCCTCGCGCAGTTCCGGGCCGGCGGTGTCGACCTCCGGGATGTCGGGCGCCTCGGTGGGCTGGCCGAGCGCGTCGAACAGCCACGGGATGGCATCGTCGAAGGCCGCCTGCCGCACCTGCGCGATCGCGGCGCGCGCCGGCGCGGGCGTGATCGCGTCGATGCCGCGCACGATCGCCGAGGAGGCGACCACCGGTGACAGCCATGGCACGCCCATCGCGGCGATGCCGCCGCCGAGCAGCGCGATCACGAGCGCTGCCACGACCGTGGTGGCCGCGCCGCCGAGCAGCCGGTCGACCGGGGCCAGCTTCACGGTCTCCGCGCCCCGCCGGAGCAGGCGCCCGAGCGCGTCGCCGATCGAGGCGCCCGCGACGAGCAGCAGCAGCGCTGCCGCGAATGCGCCGACCACGCGCCACTGCGGCCACGGGATCCAAGCGACGATCGTCGGCAGCAGCAGGAACGCGGCCACGCCGCCCGCGACCAGCCCGGCGAGCGCCCCAGCGGTGTGCAGCAGCCCGCTGCGCCAGCCGCGCACGAACGCGCCCGCGAGCGCCGCGATCAGCAGCAGGTCGAGCACGAGGGTCCAGTTCATCGCGCCGCCGTCATCGCACGACGCGGTCGGGCCGCGTGTAGAGGTTGATGCCCGTGCCTCGGCTGAAGCCGGCGAGCGTGAGCCCCGCGGCATCCGCCTGCTCGACCGCGGCCGTCGACGGGGCGCTCACGGCCGCGAGCATCGGGATGCCCGCGAGGCGCGCCTTCTGCACGAGCTCGAACGAGGCCCGGCCCGAGACCTGCAGCACGGTGCCCGACAGCGGCAGCCGGCCCTCGCGCACCGCCCAGCCGACGACCTTGTCGACCGCGTTGTGGCGTCCCACGTCCTCCCGCAGGCAGAGCAGCTCGCCGTCGGACGTGAACAGGCCCGCCGCGTGCACGCCGCCCGTGTCGTCGAACAGGCGCTGCCGGTCGCGCAGGCGGTCGGGCAGCGACAGCAGCACGCCGAGGTCGATGCGCAGCGGGTCGTCGGCCACGTCGAAGCGCGACGCCTTCGTGACGGCATCGAGCGAGGGGATGCCGCAGAGACCGCACGCGCTCGTCGCGAGCACGCGCCGGGTGTCGCGGAGCGCGTCGGCTGCGGCATCCGGGCCCAAGGTGGCGTCGATCACGTTGTACGTGTTCTCCTGGCCGGGTTCGCCCGCGCAGAACCGCATGGCCGCCGGCGCCCCGATGCCGAGCACGCCCTCCGAGAGGAGGAACCCGGCGACCAGGTCGAAGTCGTCGCCGGGAGTGCGCATGGTCACCGCGAACTGCTCGCCGCCGACGCGGATCTCGAGCGGCTCCTCGACCGCGAGGCGATCCTCGCGCCGGCTCGTGGCGATCTCCTCGCCCGCGCCGACCCGCACCCGCTCGATGCGGCGGCGCATGGTCATCCGTGACATGCATCAAGCTTCCACCGTGTGCACGCGTTGCGGAAATCCCGTGCGGGCTCGGGCGGCCCCCGCTGGCGTAGAGTGACCGCGTCACGACCCGGCGAAGGAGCACGTCCATGGCGCGGAACGCCCCCGAGAACGACATCGACGAGGCGGAACTGCGGGTCTCGGAGCCCAAGACCCGCGCTGTCGGCGTACCCGGGGTGCTGCACGCCGTGCGGGCATCGATTGACCAGATGGGCGTCGTGCGCAGTGCGCAGACCCTGCTGAAGGTCAACCAGAAGGACGGCTTCGACTGCATGGGCTGCGCCTGGCCCGAGGGCGACTCGCGCCACACGGCCGAGTTCTGCGAGAACGGGGCGAAGGCCGTGGCCGAGGAGGCGACGCTGCGCCGGGTCGGACGCGCGTTCTTCGCCGAGCACTCGGTCGACGACCTGCGCGGCCACGACGACTACTGGCTCGGCCAGCAGGGGCGGCTCACCGAGCCGATGCTGCTCGAGGCGGGCGCGACGCACTACGCCCCCGTCTCGTGGGACGACGCGTTCCGCCTCATCGGCGACGAGCTGCGCGCCATGGACCACCCCGACCAGTCGATCTTCTACACGTCCGGCCGCACCTCGAACGAGGCCGCGTTCGCCTACCAGCTGCTCGTGCGCGGCCTCGGCACGAACAACCTGCCCGACTGCTCGAACATGTGCCACGAGTCGAGCGGGTCGGCGCTCACCGAGACGCTCGGCATCGGCAAGGGCACGGTGAGCCTGGAGGACATCCACTCGGCGTCGCTCATCATCGTCGCCGGCCAGAACCCGGGCACGAACCACCCGCGCATGCTGAGCGCCCTCGAGCAGGCGAAGCGCGCCGGCGCGACGATCGTCGCGGTCAACCCGCTGCCCGAGGCCGGGCTGATCCGGTTCGACGACCCGCAGTCGCCCCGCGGCATCGTCGGTCGCGGCACGAAGATCGCCGACCGCTACCTGCAGGTGCGCCTCGGCGGCGACCAGGCGCTGTTCCAGGCCCTCGGCCGCGTGCTCCTCGACCTGCACGCCGAGCGCGGCGACGTGCTCGACGAGGCGTTCGTCGCCGAGCACACGAGCGGATTCGACGCGTACGCGGCCGCCGCGCGCGATCTCGACTGGGCAGAGGTCGAGCGGGCCACCGGGCTCGCCGAGGCCGACATCCGCGAAGTCGGGGAGATGCTGGCGGATGCCCCTTCCGCCATCGTCTGCTGGGCCATGGGCCTCACCCAGCACAAGCACGCCGTCGCGACGCTCCGAGACGTGGTGAACGTGCTGCTGCTGCAGGGCAACGTCGGCCGCCCCGGCGCGGGCGTCTGCCCCGTGCGCGGCCACTCGAACGTGCAGGGCGACCGCACCATGGGCATCTTCGAGCGGATGCCGGAGTGGTTCCACGACGCCATCGATCGCGAGTTCGCGTTCGCGTCGCCGCGCGCGCACGGCTACGACACGGTCGACGCGATCCGCGCGATGCGCGACGGGAAGGCGCGGGTGTTCATCGGCATGGGCGGCAACTTCGTGCGCGCCACGCCCGACACCGCGGTCACCGAGCGGGCGCTCGCGAACCTCGAGCTGACCGTGCAGGTCTCGACCAAGCTCAACCGCTCGCACCTCGTCGGCGGGCGTCGCGCGCTCATCCTGCCGACGCTCGGGCGCACCGAGCGCGACGCGCAGGCGACCGGCGACCAGCGCGTCACGGTCGAGGACTCGATGGGCATGGTGCACGCCTCCCGCGGCCGGCTGCGGCCCGCGAGCGACGACCTGCTATCGGAGGTCGCCATCGTGACGCGTATCGCCGAGGAGGTGTTCGCCTCGGAGCATCCGCCCCTCGCCCCCGGCGGTGCGCCTGCCGTCGACTGGGCCGGGTGGCGCGGCGACTACGCGCAGATCCGGTCGGCCATCTCCGCCGTCGTGCCGGGCTTCGAGGGCCTCGAGGACGCGATCGCCGACGGCGAGAGCCTGCGCCTGCCGAACGCGCCGCGCGACGACCGCCGCTTCGCGACCGCGACCGGCACGGCCAGGTTCACGGCGAACGCGCTCGAGTACCCCGAGATCCCGAGCGGATGCCTCCTGCTGCAGACGCTCCGATCGCACGACCAGTACAACACCACGATCTACGGCAAGGACGACCGCTACCGCGGCATCGCCGGCGGCCGTCGCGTCGTGCTGCTGCACCCCGACGACATCGCCGCGGCGGGCTTCGCCGACGGCGACCTCGTCGACCTGGTCTCGGTGGCGCCCGACCGCGTCGAGCGCCGCGCGCCCCGGTTCCGCATCGTGTCGTACTCGACCCCGCGCGGCAACGCGGCCGCGTACTACCCGGAGACGAACGTGCTCGTGCCGCTCGACTCGGTGGCCGACGTGAGCAACACGCCCGCGTCGAAGTCGGTGCTCGTGCGCCTGGAGGCCGCGACGGCGGAGTGATCCGGACGCTGACGTGGGCCCGGTGGGGCTCGAACCCACGACCCATGGATTAAAAGTCCACTGCTCTGCCAACTGAGCTACAGGCCCGGGCACCCAATCTACCGGGGTCGGGCGGATGCCACAGGACCCGCCGGGCTCCGATCGTCGAGGGGTATCGTGGCGGGGGTATGAGCGGAGCCGAACACCACCGACCAGTGCGGATGCCCTCCGGGGCGTTCGAGGGGTACGGGGGCGCCGAGGACCCGGCGCAGTTGAACCGCGCGGCGCACGACAGCGCGACCGCGCTGCTGGCGCGCGTGCGCGACGACCCCGATCCCGAGGTGGTCGAGCGGCTCGTGTCGTTCACCGACGAGCACGGCATCGACACGGTCGCCGAGCTCTGGTCTCGCGCCGGTGCTCGCAGCCTGCCCGGCGCGCTCTGGCGCATCTACCTGCTGCGCGCGCTGATCCGGCAGGATCCGACCGGCATGGGCTACGTCTACGAGCAGGGCGCCGCGCTCGCCACCACGGGCGACCGCGTGGTCGCCGGCGCTGCCTCGCCCACGGGCCCCGAGGAGGTGCTGGCGCTCGCCGACCAGATCCTCCGCGGCGCGTTCGCGGGCGATTTCGCGATCGCGCTCGAGCGCGCCGCCTCGTTCTGCCGCATCACCGCCCTCGGCTCCGCGAGCCTCGCCGACGCGGCCGACCTCGCCGACTCCGCCCGGGGCGCGGCGCTCACCACACGGGCCCTGCGGCTCAGCCAGCTGTCGGTCGAGCTCTCGGCGTGCGCCCGGCTGTGGCGGCGCGAGCGGCTCGACTGAGTGCGCACCACTGAGGAGCCCTCGCGGACGCGCCCGGGCACGAGCGATATCGCGCCCGGCGAACGGGAATGAAACCTGCCGCGCCGACTGTTTACACTGGTCGTGGCCGGTCGCAGTAACCCCGGGCTCCAATTTTCGCCGCTACGAGCGGCCTCGCGCCGAGAGGCGTTCTGCGGCCGGCCGCCATCGTCTCCACGGGGCATCCGCCCGCCCGCACCGAGCGCGTAGCATCGTGCCATGCCCGACACGTTCACCCTGCTGATCGACCCGCTGCCGCACGACGCCGAGGTCGACGACCGGGCGATCCAGGCCACCTTCCGCGAGGTCGACCAGGCCGAGCCGGCGCTCCGCGTCGGCGAGCTCAGCACGCAGCGCGGCGACGGCATCTTCGAGACCCTCGGCGTCGTCGACGGGCATGCACAGGAGCTGCGCCCGCACCTCGCGCGCCTGCAGAACTCCGCGCGCATCTGCGACCTGCCCGCACCGCACCTCGGTCAGTGGGAGGCGGCGGCGGCCCGCGCCGTGGCCGCGCTGCCGTCGACGGGGGAGCACGCGCTGAAGCTCGTGCTGAGCCGCGGGGTCGAGCACGGGCCCGCGCCCACCGCCTGGCTGCACGCCTTCCCGGCCGCCGACCAGACCCGCGCGCGCACCGAGGGGCTCCGCGTGGTCACGCTCGATCGCGGTTTCGACCTCGGCACGCCCGACCGCGCACCGTGGCTGTTGCTCGGCGCGAAGACGCTCTCGTACGCCGTGAACATGGCCGCGATCCGCGAGGCGCGCCGACGCGGCGCCGACGACGCGCTGTTCGTCACGAGCGACGGCTACGTCATGGAGGGGCCGACCTCGTCGGTCATCCTCCGCCACGGCGACGTGTTCTCCACGCCCGCGCCGAGCGGGGCGATCCTCCGCGGCACCACCCAGGTCTCGCTGTTCGAGCACCTCGCGGCCACGGGCGAGCGCACCGAGGTCCGCGACATCTCGCTCGCCGAACTGGAGACGGCGGATGCCGCGTGGCTGGTCTCCAGCATCCGCATGGCCGCTCCGGTGCGACGGATCGACGGACGCGACCTGCCCGTCGACCCGCGCACCCGGGCGTTCAACGACTACCTGCTCAGTCCTCGCGACTGAGCGCGCCGCCCGCCTCCGCTGCCGCCACGACCGCCGCGGCCACCGCAGGCGCGACCCGGTCGTCGAGCGGGCTCGGCACGATGCGGTCGGGCGCCAGGTCCTCGCCCACGATGCCGGCGATCGCGTGCGCGGCTGCGAGCTTCATCTCCGGCGTGATGCGACGGGCGCCCGCGTCGAGCGCGCCGCGGAAGATGCCCGGGAAGGCCAGCACGTTGTTGATCTGGTTCGGGAAGTCGCTGCGCCCGGTCGCCACCACGCGGGCGTGCCGCGACGCGACGTCCGGGTGCACCTCCGGGTCGGGGTTCGACAGTGCGAACACGATCGCGTCGCCCGACATGCGTCGAAGCGTCGCCTCGGGCACCGTGCCCGACGAGACGCCGATGAACACGTCGGCCCCGTCGAGCGCCTCGTCGATGCCGCCCGTGAGTCCGCGCGGGTTCGTCCGCGCCGCGTAGTCGGCCTTGACGCCCTCGAGTCCGGGTCGGTCCGAATGCAGGATGCCGCGCGAGTCGAGCAGCACGACGTCCTCGACGCCCGAGCGCAGCAGGATCTCGGCGACCGCGATGCCCGCCGCCCCCGCACCCGAGATCACGACCCGCAGCGACGGCAGCTCGCGCTCCACGATGCGCGCCGCGTTCAGCAGCGCCGCGAGCGCTACCACGGCCGTGCCGTGCTGGTCATCGTGCATGACCGGCATGTCGAGCGCCTCGATGAGCTTCGCCTCGAGCTCGAAGCACCGCGGCGCCGCGACGTCCTCCAGGTTCACCGCGCCGAAGCTCGACCGCAGCCGCACGAGCGTCTCGACGATCTCGTCGACGTCGGTGGTCTCGAGCACGAGCGGGATGGAGTTCAGCCCGCCGAAGCGGCGGAACAGCGCCGACTTCCCCTCCATGACCGGCAGCGACGCCGACGCGCCGATGTCGCCCAGCCCGAGCACCGCCGTGCCGTCGCTCACGACGGCGACCAACCGGCTCGCCCAGGTGTACTGGCGGGCGGCCTCGGGGGCGTCGCGGATGGTGCGGCTCACCTGCGCGACGCCCGGCGTATAGGCGATCGACAGGTCGCGCTTCGTCTCGAGCGGGGAGGCGAGCGAGACCTCGAGCTTGCCGCCGTCGTGCGCGGCGAAGATCTCGGCGTCGGTGAGGGTGATCGGGGTGCGGGTGTGCGTCGTGCTGGGGATGTCTTCGATGCTCATCGTCGGGTCCTCCGTGGGGTCGCGGGCGCACGCGTGCGCCATCGCCGGGTGCGGGTCGGCGACCAGCCGGGAGTCGTCTCGCCGAGCGGTCTGCCGTGTGGGGCGGCGCGGTGCGCCGCGCATCCATCTGCTCACCGCTGGTGTGCGATCGCGGGCGATGCCGAAGGGGTGGGTCCGGCACCGGGTGCCCCCAACGCTAGCAGCGCGCGTGGCGGGCCGGCAGGGGGTGGGGGTGCAGAAATGTGCACGCTTTTCTGCACCGATGGGTGAGACGACGGATGCCCCGGGGAGCGCATCCCCGGGGCATCCGACTGTTTCTGCCGCCCGTGCCTACCCGAAGCGACCCGAGACGTAGTCCTCGGTCGACTTCTGCGTCGGGTTGGAGAAGATCGTCGTCGTGTCGTCGTACTCGATGAGCTTGCCGGGCTTGCCGGTGCCGGCGATGTTGAAGAACGCGGTCCGGTCGGACACGCGCGACGCCTGCTGCATGTTGTGGGTCACGATCACGATCGTGTACTCCTTCTTCAGCTCCTCGATGAGGTCCTCGATCGCGAGCGTCGAGATCGGGTCGAGGGCCGAGCACGGCTCGTCCATGAGGATGACCTCGGGGGAGACCGCGATGGTGCGCGCGATGCACAGGCGCTGCTGCTGGCCGCCCGAGAGGCCCGAGCCGGGGCGGTCGAGACGGTCCTTGACCTCGTTCCAGAGGTTGGCGCCCTGCAGCGACTGCTCGACCAGGTCGTCGGCGTCCTTCTTCGAGATGCGGCGGTTGTTGAGCTTCACGCCCGCCAGCACGTTCTCGCGGATCGACATGGTCGGGAACGGGTTCGGGCGCTGGAAGACCATGCCCACCTGGCGACGCACGAGCACGGGGTCGACGCCCTGGCCGTAGAGGTTGTTGCCGTCGATGAGCACCTCGCCCTCGACGGATGCCCCGGGCGTGACCTCGTGCATGCGGTTGAGCGTGCGGAGGAAGGTGGTCTTGCCGCAGCCGGACGGCCCGATGAAGGCCGTGACGGAGCGGGGTTCGATCTCGAGGCTCACGCCCTCCACGGCGCGGAACTTGCCGTAGTAGACGTTGAGGTCGTTGACTTCGATGCGCTTGGACACGGGTTTCCTTTGCTGGCCCTAACGGCCGGTCTTCGGGGCGAAGGTGCGGGCGACGAGGCGCGCGACGAGGTTGAGGGCCATGACGATGATGATCAGGGTGAGCGCACCGGCCCACGCCCGATCGAGGTAGGCCTCGGGCGGGTTGCCCTGGTTCGCGTACTGCGTGTACACGAACACGGGGAGCGAGCTCATGCGGCCCTCGAACAGGTTGTAGTTCATGCTCGCGGTGAAGCCCGCGGCGATGAGCAGCGGGGCGGTCTCGCCGATGACTCGCGCGATCGAGAGCATGATGCCGGTCGTGATGCCGGCGATCGAGGTGGGCAGCACGACCTTCACGATCGTGAGCCACTTCGGCACGCCCAGCGCGTACGAGGCCTCGCGGAGCTCGTTCGGCACGAGCCGCAGCATCTCCTCGCTCGAGCGCACGACGACCGGGATCATCAGCACCGCGAGGGCGATCGATCCGGCGAAGCCGGTGCGGGTGCCGGGGCCGAGGAAGATCGAGAACAGCGAGTAGGCGAACAGGCCCGCGACGATCGAGGGGATGCCCGTCATGACGTCGACGAGGAAGGTGATGCCGCGCGCCACGGCGCCGCGGCCGTACTCGACCAGGTAGATCGAGGTCATGAGGCCGATCGGGATCGAGATGAGCGCGGCCATGCCGGTCATCTCGAGCGTGCCGACGATGGCGTGCAGGGCGCCGCCGCCCTCGCCGGTCACGTTGCGCATCGAGTACGAGAAGAACTCGATGTCGAATCGGGCCGCGCCGAGGCTGACGACGGTCCAGGTGACCGAGATCAGCGGGATCATCGCGATGACGAACGCGCCGATCACGAGCGCCGTGATGAAGCGGTCCATGCCCCGGCGGCGTCCCTCGACGAGCGAGGAGAACAGCCAGGTGCTGAGCGCGTAGAGGAGCCCGCCGATGATGAGCCAGCCGGCGTAGTTGAACTCGGCCTCAGAGGCGATCGCGATCAGCAGCAGCACGGCGCCGACCACGGCGAACGAGACGCCGAAGACGATCCAGAGGGCGTAGGTGGGCAGCTTCGCCGCTGCGAGCGAGTTCTCGACCGAGGTCGAGGAGGCAGCGGGTCGGGTGGTCGTGGTGGCCATCAGTTCGCTCCCGAGAATTCCTTGCGGCGGCTCACGACCCAGCGGGCCAGCGCGTTGACGCCGAACGTGACGATGAAGAGGATGAGGCCGGTCGCGATCAGCACGTTGATGTTGATGCCGTACGCCTCGGGGAAGCTCAGGGCGATGTTCGCCGCGATCGTCGACGGGTTGACCGAGGTGAGCAGCTGGAAGGTGACGGCGCCGGTGGCCGACAGCACCATCGCGACCGCCATGGTCTCGCCGAGCGCGCGGCCGAGGCCCAGCACGCCGGCCGAGAGCATGCCCGGGGCGCCGAACGGGAGGACCGCGGTGCGGATCATCTCCCAGCGGGTCGCGCCGAGGGCGAGTGCGGCCTCCTCGTGCAGCACCGGCGTCTGCAGGAAGACCTCGCGGTTGATGGCCGTCATGATCGGCAGCACCATCACGGCGAGCACGACGGCGGCGGTGAGGATGGTGCGGCCGGTGCCCGAGACCGGACCGGCGAAGAGCGGGAACCAGCCCATGTTGTCGACGAGCCAGCTGTAGAGCGGCTGGACGGCCGGGGCGAGCACGCCGATGCCCCAGAGGCCGAAGACGACCGACGGCACGGCCGCGAGCAGGTCGACGATGTAGCCGAGCACGGAGGCGAGGCGACGGGGGGCGTAGTGCGAGATGAAGAGCGCGATGCCGATGGAGAGCGGCGTCGCGATGATGAGCGCGAGGGCGGCGGCCCAGACCGTGCCGAACAGCAGCGGCCAGACGTAGTCCCAGAAGTTGGTGGTGAGGATCGACGCGTTCTCGGACGTGGCGAACAGCGCCGGCACCGACTGGACGATCAGGAAGATCGCGACGGCGCCGAGCGTCACCAGGATCATCGCGCCGGCGAAGACGGCCGATCCCGAGAAGACGCGGTCGCCTGCTCGTTGCTTGCCCCGGATGGGAGGGGCCTGGGTGGTCGTCGTCATCGGGTTCGGATCCTCGTCGTCAATGGTGCGGGCTGGAGGCCGGGCCGGTCGAGCCCGACCCCGTGCGAAACGCCTCTCACGGGGTCGGGCTCCAACCTATGCCGTATTACTGGATCGAGTCGATCGCAGCGGTGGCGAGCTCGCGCAGGTTCTCCGAGATCGGAGCCGAACCGGCGGACTCGGCCGACGCGTCCTGGCCCTCGGGGCTGGCGATGTAGCCGAGGTACGCCTTGACGAGCTCGACGTTGGCCGAGTCGGCGTACTGCTCGCAGGCCACGAGGTAGCTGACCAGCACGATCGGGTAGGTGCCCGACGCGGTGGTGTCGCGCTGGAGCTCGATCGCGAGGTCGAACTCCGAGCGGCCCTCGACGAACGGCGAGGCGTCGACGATCGCGGCAGCGGCCTCGGGCGAGTACGGCACGTACTCCTCGCCGACCTTCACCGCGACGGTCCCGAGGTCACCGGCGCGCGAGGCGTCGGCGTAGCCGATGGTGCCGGTGCCGTTGGTCACCGCGTCGACGACGCCCGAGGTGCCCTGAGCGGCCTCGCCGCCCTCGAACGGCCAGACGCCGTCGGCCTCGTAGGTCCACACGTCGGGAGCAGCCGCACCGAGGTACTCGGTGAAGTTCTCGGTGGTGCCCGAGTCGTCCGCGCGGTGCACGGCGGTGATGGCCTCGTCGGGCAGCTCGACGCCGTCGTTCTGCGAGACGATCGCGTCGTCGCTCCAGTTGGTGATCTCACCGGCGAAGATGCCGGCGAGCGTGTCGGCGTCGAGGTTCAGCGTCTCGATGCCCTCGAGGTTGAAGATCACGGCGATCGGCGAGATGTACAGCGGCAGCTCGATGATGTTCGTGTCGGGAGCGCAGGCCTGGAAGTTGCCCTCGGCGATCTCCTCGTCGTTGAACGCACGGTCGGAGCCGGCGAAGTCGCTCGCGCCCTCCTGGAACGTCTCACGGCCGGCGCCGGAGCCCGACGGGTCGTAGTTGACGGTGACCTCGGGGTTCTCGGTCTGGAACGCGGCGATCCAGGCCTCCTGCGCGGAGCCCTGCGACGAGGCGCCCGCGCCCACGAGGGTGCCGGAGAGACCCGAGTCGGTCGAGTCGGACGAGGAGCCTCCCTCGTTGGCCGCGCAGGAGCTGAGCGCGAGTGCTGCGGCGGCGGCGATTGCGGCGGGGGCGCCGAAACGCTTGAGATTCACGTGATTCCCTTCCGGGTTCGGATGCAGGTGACGGCCGGAGATCTCCGGCACGCGAGCGACGGTACGCAGCACGAGTGACGCGTCGTCTCCCCATCGGTGAACGGGAGGTGAACGGCACGGAACCAGCGGGTGGTCCCGCCCGGTGTCAGGGCCGCGCGGGATGCGTCTCGAGCGCCACGATCCCGGAGGCCGGGTTCTCGGTCGAGAGGTGCACGACGCTGAAGCCGCCGGCATCCATCTGGGCCGCGTCGTCGGCGTAGGTGCCGATCGGCGTGCCGGTCGCGAGCGCGATCTCGCGCATGATGTCCGGCAGCACCGGCCGGTGGCTGCAGATGACGGCCGGCTTGCGGGCGCGCACGCGCTTGCCGATGACCCGCCGGACGTTCGCGGTGCCCGCCTCCCACGCCGCCTGCGAGAGGTCGTCGCTGCGCTTGATCTCGATGTGCGCGTCGGCGGCCAGGGGCGCGACGGTCGTCACGCACCGCACGGCCGGACTCGACACGATCCGGGTCGGCGACCACGCGGCGAGCGTCGGCGCCAGCGCGGCGGCCTGCGCGACGCCGCGCGCCACCAGCGGCCGCGCCGAGTCGTCCTTCTTGCCCCACCCGCTGCGCGACCGGGCCTTGGCGTGCCGCAGCACGATCAGCGGCACCGTGCTCGTCACTCCGTCGGCGACCAGCGCCGCGAACCGTTCGAGCAGCACGACGTCCGACTCGTAGCTCAGGTAGCTCCGGGCGCGCTTCAGCGTCACCCATTCGAGTGCCGCGATCTCGCCGTTGGGCACGAACGTCGACTTCCGAACCGCGGCGTCCGTGACCTCGCCGGCCCAGTAGTGCACGATCTTCTCGCGGCCGTTCGGCATCGCGTAGCGGATCTCGCCGAGCGGCACGCCCAGCGCGATCGAGAGGCCGGTCTCCTCCTTGATCTCGCGCACCGCGGTCTGCGGGAGGCTCTCGCCCGGATCGACCTTCCCCTTGGGGATGGTGACGTCGCCCTGCTGCGTACGGTGCACGACGAGCACGTGGATGCGCCCGTCGATCCACCGCCAGCAGACGGCCCCGGCCGCGTAGACGGCGGCCGCGCTCACCGTCGCGTTCCCGTGCGGGTGCGCTGGCCGATCTGCTGCATGAGCCAGTTCTGCAGGTCCTCCAGCGGCCGCCCCTCCGCATCCGTCGAGTGCCGCTCCCAGACGCCGTCCGCGCCGAGCCACCACGACGACGTGCCGTCGTCCATGGCCTTGTCGAAGTTCGCGCCGACCTCGGCGATGTGGCCGCGATCGGTGAGGCGCACGAGCGCCTCGACGCGGCGGTCGAGGTTGCGGTGCATCATGTCGGCGCTGCCGATGAACACCTGCGGGTCGCCGTCGTTGTGGAACGAGAAGATGCGCGAGTGCTCGAGGTAGCGCCCGAGCACCGACCGCACCCGGATGTGCTCGCTCATGCCCGGCACGCCCGGCTTCAGGCTGCAGATGCCGCGCACCCACACCTCGACCGGCACGCCCGCGTTGGACGCGCGGTAGAGCGCGTCGATGATCGCCTCGTCGACCATCGAGTTGACCTTGATGCGGATGCCGCTGGGCTTGCCCTGCTCGGCGTTGCGCGCCTCCTGCGCGATGCGCTTCAGGAGCCCCTTGCGCAGGTGCAGCGGTGCGACGAGCAGCCGCTTGAACTTCTTCTCGATCGCGTAGCCGGAGAGCTCGTTGAAGAGTCGCGTGAGGTCCTTGCCGACCTGCCCGTCCGCGGTGAACAGCCCCATGTCCTCGTACAGCCGGCTCGTCTTGGGGTTGTAGTTGCCCGTGCCGATGTGGCTGTAGTGGCGCAGCTCGCCCTTCTCCTGGCGGATGACGAGCGCGAGCTTGCAGTGCGTCTTCAGCCCGACGAGGCCGTACACGACGTGCACGCCGGCCTTCTCGAGCTTGCGCGCCCAGGTGATGTTCGCGGCCTCGTCGAACCGCGCCTTGATCTCCACGAGTGCAAGCACCTGCTTGCCCGCCTCGGCGGCGTCGATGAGCGCCTCGATGATGGGGCTGTCGCCCGAGGTGCGGTACAGCGTCTGCTTGATCGCCAGCACGTCGGGGTCGGCGGCCGCCTGCTCTAGGAACGCCTGCACGCTGGTCGCGAACGACTCGTACGGGTGGTGCACGAGCACGTCCCGCCGGTCGATCGCCGCGAACACGTCGGCGTCGAGGTTCGACTCCGACGGACGCAGCTGCAGCGCGGTCGTGGGCACGTGCGGCGGATAGTGCAGGTCGGGCCGGTCGATCCGGGCGATGTCGAACAGGCCGCCGAGGTCGAGCGGCGCCGGCAGGCGGTAGACCTCCTGCTCGGTCACGTCGAGCTCGCGCACCAGCAGGCCGAGCGTCACGTCGTCCATGTCGTCGGTGATCTCGAGGCGGATGGGCGGGCCGAACCGGCGCCGCAGCAGCTCCTTCTCGAGGGCCTTGATCAGGTTCTCGGTCTCGTCCTCCTCGATCTCCACGTCCTCGTTGCGGGTGACGCGGAAGACGTGGTGGTCGAGCACGTCCATGCCGGGGAACAGGTCGGAGAGGTGGTTCGCGATGAGGGACTCGAGCGAGATGTACCGTGCGTCGTCGACGGTCTCCTCGTCGCTCACCTTGATGTAGCGCGGCAGCATCTGCGGCACCTTCACGCGCGCGAACTCCTGCCGGCCCGTGCGGCTGTTGCGCACGCGCACCGAGAGGTTCAGCGAGAGCCCCGAGATGTAGGGGAACGGATGCGCCGGGTCGACCGCCAACGGCATGAGCACCGGGAAGATCTGGGCGGCGAAGTAGTCGTCGAGCCGCTCCTGCTCGGCCTCGCCGAGGTCGTGCCACGCGACGATGCGCACGCCGGCATCGGCGAGTGCCGGGCGGACCAGTTCCTGGTAGGCGCGCGCGTGCCGCTCCTGCAGCTCGTGCGCCGCCTTGGAGATGTCGCTCAGCACGTCGGCGGGCGCGCGCCCGACGTTGGTCGGCACCGCGAGGCCGGTCGTGATGCGACGCTTCAGGCCGGCGACGCGCACCATGAAGAACTCGTCGAGGTTCGACGCGAAGATCGCCAGGAAGTTGGCGCGCTCGAGCACCGGGAGGGTCGGGTCCTCGGCGAGCTCGAGCACCCGCTGGTTGAACGCCAGCCAGCTCAGTTCGCGGTCGAGGTAGCGGGCGTCGGGGAGTTCGGGTGCGCCCGCGATGTCGAGCGGCTCGAAGTCGTCGTCGAAGTCGCTGCTGGTCCGCTCTTCGCTCTCGGTGAGGGTGGCGTCGGCGTTCATCCCCTCATCATGCCACCGGCGTCGCCGAGGGTGTGGCCGACGGCGTGAACGCCCGGTTACGTCTCTCCGGGCGCCGTCAGCTCGCCGAGACGGGCATGTCGCGCTCGTCGTCCTCGTGCACGTTGAACCGGTAGCCGACGTTGCGCACGGTGCCGATCAGGCCCTCGAGGTCGCCGAGCTTCGCGCGCAGTCGCCGCACGTGCACGTCGACCGTGCGCGTGCCGCCGAAGTAGTCGTAGCCCCACACCTCGCTGAGCAGCTGCTCGCGGGTGAACACGCGCGACGGATGCGCGGCGAGGAAGCGCAGCAGCTCGAACTCCTTGTAGGTGAGGTCGAGCGGCTTGCCGTGCACCTTCGCCGAGTAGCTCGCCTCGTCGATCACCACGCCCGAGGTCTGGATGCGCTCGGACGCCGGCGCGGTGGCGGCGCGGCCGATCGTGAGGCGCACGCGCGCGTCGACTTCCGCAGGGCCCGCCGACTCGAGGATCACGTCGTCGACGCCCCAGTCCGGGCTCACCGCGGTCAGGCCGCCCTCGGTCACGACGAGGATGAGGGGCACGCTCAGCCCGGTCGTGCGCAGGATCTGGCAGAGCGCCTTCGCGCCGGCCAGGTTGGACCGCGCGTCGACGAAGACGAGGTCGGAGTCGGGTGCGCGCACGAGTTGGTCCGGCGACGCCGGGATGACGCGAACGCGATGCGTGAGGAGGGCGAGGGCGGGGAGTACGTCGTTGTCGGCGGCCGACGTCAAGATCAACAGCTGCGCCACGCAGACCCTCCAGTAGTAAGGTCCGGCCATACTATCCTGACCTCCGGGGGTCGCTCGACGCGGGGCCCGGGGGAGTGGACGACATGGAAGAGCGTGCCGCGGACCGGCTGTGGTGGTCGAGCGTGGTGCCCGTGTGGGCGGTCGCGCTCGTGGCATCCGCCCTCGTGCTGGTGCTCGCACCCGAGCAGCCGATCGCATGGCTGTCGGTGAGCCTGGGCGGATGCGTGGTGCTCGCGCTCGCACTCCAGCTCGCGACGCGCACGCCGGCGGGCTACCTGGCGCGCGTGCGCGACAGCCTCGGCGGCGCCGTGCTGATCGTGGCCGCCGCCGTGCTCGTGCGCGTCCTCCAGGTGGCGCTGAGCGGCTAGACTCGGCGCATGGAGTCCTCCCTCTTCGCCCTCGAACTCGTGTTCCTCGGACTGCTCGGCCTCGCGAGCGTGGCGATCGCGTGGGTCAGCGGCGTCGTCGTCTACAAGCTGTTCACGGGGCAGCGCTAGCACGATGCTCGAGATCCCCGTCGACCTGCCGGCGGAACTCGTCCCGCTGTCCTGGCTCGTCGGCACCTGGGAGGGCACGGGCGTCATCGACTACCGCGTCGGCGACGACACGGTGACGCACGAGTTCGGCCAGCGCGTGCAGTTCGCGCACGACGGCCAGCCGGTGCTGCAGTACTCCTCGGTCGCCTGGCTGCTGGACGCGCCCGACGGCGCAGCCCGCGAGCTGCCCTCCGAGATCGGCTACTGGCGGCTCGCCCGGCAGCTCGGCGACGGCGATGCCGGGCCGGGGATGCTGCCCGCGAGCGCGCCGACCGCGTACGGCGACGCCGAGTCGGTCGAGACGCTGCGCAAGGACGCCGAGGGCTTCGACCTCCAGGTGCAGCTCGTGCACCCCGACGGCGTCGGCGAGCTCTACCTCGGACGGGTCGCGGGGCCGCGCATCGACCTCGCGACCGACGCGGTCGTGCGGGCCGAGGGGGCGAAGCCCTACGCCGCCGCCACGCGCCTCTACGGACTCGTCGAGAGCCACCTGCTCTGGGCGTGGGACATCGCGGCGCTCGGGCAGGACCTCCGCACCCACGCCTCGGCCCGACTCGCGAAGGTCGGCTGATGGCCGATTCCCCGCTCCTCGCCGTGCCCGGCGCCGTCCCCGCGGAGGGCGTCGACCAGGGCGTGCCCGCGCACTACGGCAACCCGATCGTCGAGCAGCGCGACCTCGAGCGCGGGCTCGCCATCGTCGACTGCTCGGGCCGCGGCGTCGTGCGCGTCGAGGGCCCCGACCGGTTGAGCTGGCTCGACTCGATGGCGAGCCAGTCGCTCGCACGCCTCGCACCGGGGGAGCCGGCGGAGGCGCTGTTCCTCGACGCCGGCGGCCACGTCGAGCACGCCGTGCACGTGCTCGACGACGGGGTCGCCACCTGCCTGGTCGCCGAGGGCGGCGACGCCGACGCGCTCGGCTCCTGGCTCGACCGCATGCGCTTCATGCTCCGCGTCGAGGTGTCGGTGCGCACCGACGAGTTCGCCGTGCTCGCCACCGCGGCCGACGACCCGGCGGCGCTCCTGCCCGACGGCGTCGCGGTCGCCGCGCCGAACGACGTGCCGCTCGTCTGGCGAGACCCCTGGACCCACGTGGTCGCCGGCGGGTTCCAGTACGCGTCCGACCCCGAGCACCCCGCCGCCGACTGGCGCTGGAGCGAGCTGCTCGTGCCGCGGGACGCGCTCCAGGCGCTCGCATCCGCCGCTCGTGCCGGCACCGTGCGCATGGCCGGCGCGCTCGCCGCCGAGGCGCTGCGCATCGCGGCCTGGCGTCCCCGATTCGCGACCGAGGTCGACGACCGCTCGCTGCCGCACGAGCTCGACTGGCTGCGCACGGCCGTGCACCTGTCGAAGGGCTGCTACCGCGGGCAGGAGACCGTCGCCAAGGTGCACAACCTCGGCCGGCCGCCCCGGCGACTCGTGATGCTGCACCTCGACGGCTCCGACACCGTGCTGCCCGCGCACGGCGAGGTCGTCTCGGCGATCAAGCAGCGCCCCGAGGCCGAGGCGGAACGCCGCGCGGTGGGCACGATCACCTCCAGCGCGCTGCACCACGAGCTCGGCCCGATCGCGCTCGCGGTCGTCAAGCGAGCAGTGCCCGACGACATCGAGCTGATCGTCGAGTCGCACGACATCGACGTGGCCGCCTCCCAGGTCGCGGTCGTGCCGTCGGGCGCGGGGGCGGCGGTCGAGGTGCCCAGACTGCCGAGGCTCGGCGCCCGGCGGTGAACCTCCGCGGCCTCGTGCGCACGGTCGACGTGCGGCGCATGGTCGATGCGGCGCCTGCGGTGCTGCAGATCACGGTGACCGCCGTCGCCGCCTACGCCTTCGCGTCGTTCGTGCTCGGCCACGAGCGGCCGCTCATCGCGGCGATCGTGGTGATCTCGTCGCTCGGCTTCGTGCGCGACGCCCGGCCGATCCGCGTGCTCGAGACCGTGGTGGGCATGACGCTCGGCATCGCGCTCGCCGAGGTGCTGCTGCTCGTCGCCGGCCAGGGCATCCCGCAGTACGCGCTCGCGCTCGCGGTCACCATGCTCGTCGCCCGCCTCGTCTCGCCGTCGGCGGCGTTCGCGGTCGCGGCGGCGCTGCAGTGCACGCTGGTCATGCTCATGCCCCTGCCGGAGGGCGGACCGTTCACGCGCACGGTCGACGGACTCGTCGCGGGCGCGTTCGCGCTGGTCGCGACCGCGATCATCCCGCGCGACCCGCGCCGCACGGCCGCCCGCGAGGGGCGCCGGCTCGTGCACGAGCACGTCGCCGTGCTCGAGGCGTTCGCCGAGGCGATGCGGGCGGGCGATGCGGATGCCGCGGACCGGGCGCTCTCCCGCGCGCGCTCGACCCAGCCCGTGGTCGACGCCTGGACCGCGGCCGTCGACTCGGGCGTCGCGATCGCCCGCATCTCGCCGTTCGGTCGTCGCAGCCGATACGACCTCGACCGCCAGCGCACCATGCTCACGGGGCTCGAGCTCGCCACCCGCAACCTGCGTGTCGTGTCGCGTCGCACGGCCTTCGCGCTGCGCGACGGCGTCGCCCGCCCCGAGCTCGCCGGGCTCTTCACCCGCACGTCGGTCGCCGTCGGGCTGCTCGCCGACGCGATGGGCGATGTCGAGCAGCTGCCCGTGGCACGCCAGGCCGCGGTCGAGATCGCCAAGCACCTCGACCCCGAGCGCATCGTCCCCGCGGCGGGCCCGGTCTCCGACCGGAACGTCGTGCACGCGCTGCGTCCGTACCTCGTGGACGTGCTCATGGCCACGGGGCTCGACGTGGCCGCGGCACGGGACGCGCTCGCCCGGCTCTGAGCGTGGCCCCTCGGCATCCGCTCGGGTCGTCGAGCGGGTTCACGCCGGCGCGACCGCAGACCAGTCGACCGTGACCTCGCCGAGCCGCCACCGCCGCACGCCGCCCGCGACCGGCCAGCCCGCGTCGCGCAGCGTCTGCACGGTGCGGATCCACCGCTGCGAGGGACCGTACACCGACAGCGGTGCGTGCACCGTCCACGCCCGATCGAGGGCGCGCAGCAGCTCGTGCACGCGCTCGCCGGGAACGTTGCGGTGGATGAGCGCCTTCGGCAGGCGCTCGGCGACGATCGACGGGGCCTCCAGCCCGGCCAGCCGCAGCGAGATCGTGAACGTGCGCGGGCCGCCGGTGCCGAGGCCCACCCACGCGGCGATGCGGCCGAGCTCGTCGCACGTGCCCTCGACGAGCAGCCCGCCCGGCGCGAGGCGGCCGGTGAGCATGGCCCAGGCGTCGGCGACCTCGGACTCGTCGTACTGCCGCAGCACGTTGCAGGCGCGGATCGCGCACGGCGCCCTGCCGCCCGGAACCGGCACCTCGAACCCGCCGAGGGCGAACCCGACGGATGCAGCGGGGTCGAACGCCGTGCCTCCCGCGCGCACCTCCTCCAGCTGCTCCCGGGCGCGCCGCACGCGGCCGGGGTCGATCTCGAGGCCGAGCACCTCCACGTCCGGGCGCACCGCCGCGAGCCGCCGGTGCAGTTCGAGCGGGGTCACCGCGCTCGCACCGTAGCCGAGGTCCACGACCAGCGGGTCGGCCGCGCGACGCAGCGCCGGCTGGGCCGCGATCCAGCGATCGAAGCGGCGCAGCCGGTTCGCGTTCGTGGTCCCGCGCGTGATCGAACCCACCGGCATGGGCCCAGTCTGCCAGCGCTCGCGCGGAGTGCCCGCGGCGCTAGTCTGGGGGCATGCCAGCTCCCTACACGCTCGTGCTGCTGCGGCACGGCAACAGCGAATGGAACCAGAAGAACCTCTTCACGGGGTGGGTCGACGTCGGGCTGACCGACATCGGCAAGGCCGAGTCCGAGCGTGCCGGCGAACTGCTCGCCGAGCAGGGCGTGCTCCCCGATGTGGTGCACACCTCCGTGCTGAAGCGCGCGATCGTCACCGCGAACATCGCGCTCGAGCAGGCCGACCGCCTCTGGATCGACGTGAAGCGCTCGTGGCGACTCAACGAGCGCCACTACGGCGCACTCCAGGGCCTCGACAAGGCCGAGACCCTCGAGAAGTACGGCGAGGAGCAGTTCATGCAGTGGCGTCGCTCGTTCGACGTGCCGCCGCCCCCGATCGACGACGATGCCGAGTGGTCGCAGGTCGGCGACGCGCGCTACGCCGGGCTCGCCGACGACGAGCTGCCGCGCACCGAGTGCCTGAAGGACGTCATCGCGCGCATGATGCCGTACTGGGAGGGCCCGCTCGCCGACGACCTCCGCGCCGGGAGGACCGTGCTGGTCGCCGCCCACGGCAACTCGCTCCGCGCCCTCGTGAAGCACCTCGACGGCATCTCCGACGACGACATCGCCGGCCTCAACATCCCCACCGGCATCCCGCTGGTCTACACCCTCGGCGAGGACCTCATGCCGCTGAAGCCGGCCGAGTACCTCGACCCCGAGGCCGCCGCCGCGGGCGCCGCCGCGGTCGCCGCGCAGGGCAAGCAGTAGCGCCACCCACGACACGACGAAGGGCGACGGATGCAGCTGCATCCGTCGCCCTTCGCCTTCCCCCTGCGGATCTCCCTCCGCGCAGCGCCTACCCCTCGGGCATGCGATCGACGTCCCAGTCGCCGGTCGCCAGGTACTGCACCTTCTTCGCGATCGACACCGCGTGGTCGCCGAACCGCTCGTGGTAGCGGCTGGCCAGCGTCGCGTCGACGGTCGATGCGGTCTCGCCGCTCCAGGTCTCGCTGAGCACCTTCTCGAAGACGCTGAGGTGCAGGTCGTCGAGTTCGTCGTCCTGCTCGCGGATGGCCTCGGCGATCTCGACGTCCTGCGTCCGGAGCATCTCGACCAGCTTGTGGGCGAGGTCGACATCGATGCGGCCCATCTCGGCGAAGGTCGGACGCAGTGACTTCGGCACGACCTTGTCCGGGAAGCGGTAGCGGGCGAGCTGGGCGATGTGCCGGGCGATGTCGCCCATCCGCTCGAGCGAGGCGCTCACTCGCAGGGCGCTCACCGTGATGCGGAGGTCGCGTGCGACGGGCTGCTGGCGGGCCAGGATCATGATCGCGAGCTCGTCGAGGTCGTTGGCCGCCTCGTCGATGAGCGGGTCGCTGGCGATGACCTCCTCGGCGAGCGCGACATTCGACTCGTTGAACGCCGTGGTGGCCTTCTCGATCGACTCGACGACGCGTTCCGCGATCTCGACCAGGCGGTCCTGGACGTCACGCAGCTCCTGCTGGAAGACTTCGCGCATGCTTCGACATCCCTCTTCTCGGGTTTCGTGACTCGGGCACGGGCGAACCTCGCTCGCCTCCGACATGCTCGCCGCCGGAGGTGAACGAAGGGTGCCGAGATCCTGAACAGCATCTAAAGTAGCGCCGTCGGGGCGCTCCCGTGCAAGCGGGCCCGTGCCGGGTCAGTACGCTGAGGGACATGGAGTCCACGTGGCTGGTGCTCGCCGCGCTCGCGGTGGGCGTCGTGATCGGGGCGGCGTTCGTGGTCGTCTTCCTGGTCGCCGAACGACGCGGATCACGTGCCGCACAGGTCGTCAACCCGACGATCCCCGATGGGATCGACCAGATGCTCGACGCGCTCGAGACGGCCGGCGTCGTGCTCGATCCGTCGAACAACGTGCTGAAGGCCTCACCCGGCGCGCTGGCCATGGGGCTCGTCTGGGACCGTGCCCTCGTGCACGCCGAACTCGTCTCGCTCGTCGACCGGGTCCGCCGCTCGGGCGAGGCGGCGACCGAGGAGGTGCGCCTGGTGCGGGGACCGATCGGCGACACCACGTTGCAGTTGCGCGTGCGGGCCGCGCGTCTCGGCACGCGATACGTCATGCTGCTCGCCGAGGACCGCACCGAGGCGAATCGGCTCGACGAGGTGCGCCGCGACTTCGTGGCGAACATCAGCCACGAGCTGAAGACCCCCATCGCGTCGGTCACGCTGCTCGCCGAGGCGCTCGACCACGCCGCCGACGACCCGGGCCAGGTGCGTCGTTTCGCGCAGCGGCTCACGGACGAGTCGGCCCGGCTCGGCCGCATCACGAACGAGATCATCGAGCTCTCCCGCCTGCAGGCGCACGAGGCGGTCGAGGCCGCCGAGCGCATCCAGGTGGACGCGCTCGTGCGGCAGGCCGTCGACCAGAACCGGGTCATCGCCGCCTCCAGGAACGTCGACATCGCCATCAGGGCCAAGTCCAAGGCCTCCGTGTACGGCGACGAGGCGCTGCTGCGCGTGGCCGTGCACAACCTCGTGGCGAACGCGCTGACCTACTCGCACGCGGGCTCGCGGGTCGGCGTCGGCGTGCACCGCTCGACCGACGGCGTCGTCGAGATCGCGGTCACCGACCAGGGCATCGGCATCGCCGAGGCCGACCTCGACCGGGTGTTCGAGCGCTTCTACCGCGTCGACCAGGCCCGCGCGCGCGACACCGGCGGCTCCGGACTCGGCCTGGCGATCGTCAAGCACACCGTCCAGAACCACGGCGGGGAGGTGCGGGTGTGGTCGCAGCCCGGCCGCGGCTCCACGTTCACCATCCGGCTGCCCGAAGCGGCAGTCGACCCGGCGCCCGCGCCGGTGCCATCCACTTCCGCGGGCACCGTGTCCGCGCCATCCGAGGAGACACGCACGTGACACGCATCCTGCTCGTCGAGGACGAGGTCGCGCTGAGCGAACCGCTCAGCTACCTGCTCGAGCGCGAGGGCTACGAGGTGGAGGTCGCCGGCGACGGCGCCGACGCCGTGACCGCGTTCGATCGCGCCGGCGCCGACCTGGTGCTGCTCGACCTCATGCTGCCGGGCCTGCCGGGCACCGAGGTGTGCCGGGAGCTGCGCGTCCGGTCGAGCGTGCCCATCATCATGCTCACCGCGAAGGACTCCGAGGTGGACATCGTCGTGGGGCTGGAGCTCGGTGCCGACGACTACGTCACGAAGCCGTACTCGACGCGCGAGCTGCTCGCGCGCATCCGGGCCGTGTTGCGCCGCCGCGTCGACGACGAGGACCTCGACGACCGCATCCTCGAGGCAGGACGGGTGCGCATGGACGTCGAGCGGCACACGGTCGCGGTCGACGGCGACGAGATCTCCATGCCGCTGAAGGAATTCGAGCTGCTCGAGCTGCTCATGCGCAACGCCGGCCGGGTGCTCACCCGCGGCCAGCTGATCGACCGCGTGTGGGGGTCGGACTACTTCGGCGACACGAAGACGCTCGACGTGCACATCAAGCGCATCCGGTCGAAGATCGAGCACACGCCGTCGGAGCCGGTCATGCTCGTGACCGTGCGCGGGCTCGGCTACCGGTTCGAGGCGTAGCCGGGGCCCGGGCCTTCCGGGGCCCGCAATGGGGCGCCGTGCGTCAGGGCACGTACGCGGCGTACTCCGGCAGGCCGCCGTCGAGCACCGGCACCTGCACCTCGACGCCCGGCTCGCCGCCGTACTGGAAGTAGATCGGCATCAGGGCGCCGGGGATGGTGTCGATGCCCGTGAGCAGCGTCGGCTCGACCTGCTCCTCGGTCTCGGCGTCGCCGGTGCCGAACACGACGAGCGAGCCGGCATCGATCGGGATGATCTCGGTGGTGCCGCCGCCGGCGTACTGCACCGAGAGCTCGACGTCGTCCGCGCCGTTGTTCACCACGGTCATGAGCAGGTTGCCGGACTCGCCGTCCTCGGAGATCACGAGGATGTTGCGGAGGTCGAGCTCGCCCAGGTCGGCGCTCACGCCGTCGCTCGCGTCGTACTGCTCGGTGGTGGCCTGATAGGTGATCATCGAGCATCCCGTGCCCGCGAGTGCGATGCCGAGGGCAAGGGCGACGGATGCCGCGAGACGCGCCTTCACTGAACCTCCAAGTCCGGGGTGCGCGCGCACGAGTGCGCGCGCGGTTGAGTCGCGTCAGAGTCTAGCCGATCAGGCCCCCTCGACCCCGCCCCGGGCCTCGCGCGCGCGGGCGCGAAGGTGGGGGAGCGAACCCTAGCACGGGGGTGCTGTGGTATCCTGAACGTTGCCGAAAGGACATATATTCATGCTTTTTGAGGTCGGCGAGACTGTCGTCTATCCCCACCACGGAGCCGCAACGATCACCGAGGTGAAGAAGAGGATCATCAAGGGTGAAGAGAAGCTCTACCTCAAGCTGAACGTCACGCAGGGCGACCTGGTCATCGAGGTCCCCGCCGAGAACGTCGACCTGGTCGGCGTGCGCGACGTCATCGGCAAGGAAGGCCTCGACAAGGTCTTCGAGGTGCTGCGTGCCCCCTTCACCGAGGAGCCCACCAACTGGTCCCGCCGCTACAAGGCGAACCTGGAGAAGCTCGCCTCGGGCGACGTGATCAAGGTCTCCGAGGTCGTGCGCGACCTGTGGCGCCGCGACCAGGACCGCGGCCTGTCCGCCGGTGAGAAGCGCATGCTCGCCAAGGCACGCCAGATCCTCATCTCGGAGCTCGCCCTCGCGGAGAAGACCGACGAGGAGCAGGCCTCGACCGTGCTCGACGAGGTCCTCGCCTCCTAGCATCGGCGCTGCGTCGACGGGCGGTCCGTCCGCGCTCGCGAGCGGTACGCTCGTGACGTGAACGCGCGCACCGCCACCGTCGGAGTCATCGTCGTCGCCGCGGGCAGCGGCACCCGCCTGGGCGCCGACGAGCCGAAGGCGTTCGTGCCGCTCGGTTCCGGCACGATCCTCGGGCGGGCGCTCCATTCCGTGCTCGGTATGGCGGAGTCCGCGAGCCTCGTCGTCGTGGTGCCGGAGACGCACGTCGAGCGCACGCGCGACATCTGCTCGGGCGTCCTCGGCGACGCGCTGACGGCACGGGTGGTCGCGGGCGGCGCGTCGCGCCAGGTCTCCGTGGCCGCCGGCCTCGCCGCGCTCCCGGACGCCGTCGACACGGTGCTCGTGCACGACGCGGCGCGTCCGTTCACGCCGAGCGCCGTGTTCGACGAGGTCGTCGCGGCCGTCCGTGCGCGCGACTGCGGCGTCATTCCCGTGCTCGACGTGATCGACACGATCAAGCGGGTCGACGGTCGCAGCGTGCTCGAGACCGTCGACCGGTCCGAGCTCGCCGCGGTGCAGACGCCGCAGGGGTTCCCGCGCGAGCCGCTCGAGCGCGCCTACGCCGAGGCGAGGGTCGAGCACACCGACGACGCCGCCCTCGTGGCATCCGCCGGCCTCGCCGTCGAGGTCGTGCCGGGCGACGCGCGGTCGTTCAAGATCACCGTGCCGGCCGACCTGCGCCGGGCCGAGCAGCTCGTCGCCCCGACGGCGCCCGCGGGTCGCGTCGGCCAGGGCGTCGACGTGCACGCGTTCGGCGACGACGCCGGCGAGCTGTGGCTGGCCGGGCTGCACTGGCCGGGGGAGCGCGGGCTCTCGGGCCACAGCGACGGCGACGCCGCGGCGCACGCGATCTGCGACGCCCTGCTGTCCGCCGCCGGTCTCGGCGACATCGGCGGCATGTTCGGCACGGCCGACCCCCGGCTCGCGGGGGCGCACGGAGCGGTGTTCCTCGAGGAGACCGTGCGTCGCCTCGACGCCGCGGGCTGGCGCGTCGGCAACGTCTCGGTGCAGGTCGTCGGCAACCGTCCGAAGCTCGCGCCCCGCCGGGAGGAGGCCGAAGGCGTGCTGTCGGCGGTGGTCGGCGCGCCCGTGGCCGTCTCGGCGACCACGACCGACGGGCTGGGGTTCACCGGCCGCGGCGAGGGCGTCGCGGCGATCGCGACCGCGCTCGTCATGCCACGGTGATGCGGAGCGCCCGCCGGTAGGCTTGCTCGCGTGACACTGCGCATCTACGACTCGAAGGCACAGTCGCTGCGCGACTTCACGCCGCAGCGCGAGGGGCACGTCGGCATGTACGTCTGCGGCCCGACCGTGCAGTCGAGCCCGCACATCGGGCACCTGCGCAGCGCGCTCGTCTACGACCAGCTGCGGCGCTGGCTCGGCTACCGCGGCTACGAGGTCACCTTCGTGCGCAACGTCACCGACATCGACGACAAGATCCTCGTCAACGCGTCCGAGTCCGACGAGCGCTGGTGGGCGCTGGCGTACCGGTACGAGCTCGAGTTCACCGCCGCGTACCAGCGCCTCGGCATCCTCGCGCCGACGTACGAGCCGCGCGCGACCGCGAGCGTCACGCAGATGGTGGACATCATCGCGCGGCTCATCGACCGCGGCCACGCGTACCCCGCGCCCGACGGCTCGGGCGACGTCTACTTCGACACGTCGTCGTGGCCGGCGTACGGCGCGCTCACCCGCCAGAGCCGCGACCACATGGAGGCGGCCGCCGACGCCGACCCGCGGGGCAAGCGCGACGAGCGCGACTTCGCGCTCTGGAAGGGGCACAAGCCCGAGGAACCGGCGGATGCCTCCTGGGAGTCGCCGTGGGGCGCGGGCCGCCCGGGCTGGCACATCGAGTGCTCCGCGATGTCCAGGCGCTACCTCGGCGAGCACTTCGACATCCACGGCGGCGGGCTCGACCTGCGCTTCCCGCACCACGAGAACGAGCTCGCCCAGTCGACCGCGGCGGGCGACGCGTTCGCCGAGTACTGGGTGCACAACGGTCTCGTGAACGTGTCGGGCCAGAAGATGTCGAAGTCGCTCGGCAACTCGGTCTACGCGGCCGACCTCCTGGGTCGCGCGCGGCCGCTCGTCGTGCGGTACCTGCTCGGCCAGGCGCACTATCGGTCGACCCTCGACTACACGCCCGCGTCGATCGGCGAGGCGGAGGCCGCGCTCGAGCGCATCACGGGCTTCCTCGAGCGGGCGGAACGACGGCTCGAAGGCACCCGGTTCGCCGGCAGCGCGGCCGAGGTCGTGCCCGACGCGTTCGGGGAGGCGATGGACGACGACCTCGGCGTGCCGCAGGCGCTCGCCGTGCTGCACGAGACGGTGCGCGCCGGCAACCAGGCCCTCGACTCGGCCGACCTGCCGGCGGCGGCGCGGGCCCACGCCGAGGTGCGCGCCATGGCCGAGGTGCTCGGCATCGACCCGCGCGACCCCGCGTACCGGCGGGGACAGGACGAGTCGGCCGCGGTCGGCGCGCTCGACGCGCTGGTCACGCGGCTCCTCGACGACCGCCAGGCGGCGCGCGAGGCGAAGGACTACGGGGAGGCCGACCGCATCCGCGCCGAGCTCATCGGCGCCGGAATCACCCTCGAGGACACGGCCCACGGAACGCATTGGAGTCTCGGCACATGAAGGGCAGCAGCGGCAAGTCGCGCGGGGGAGCCGTGCGCAAGAAGGGCAAGGGCGCCACGACCGGCACCGGCGGGCACGGGCGCAAGGCGCTCGAGGGCAAGGGCCCGACGCCCAAGGCGGAGGACCGCGAGTACCACCCGGCCCACAAGCGCAAGGTGCAGGCCGAGCGCCGCGCCGCGAAGCAGGGCGGGCAGGGCGGCCAGAAGGGCGCGCCGCGCGGTGCGTCGGGCGCTTCGCGGCGGTCGAAGTCGGGCGACGAGTCGGAGATCGTCACCGGCCGCAACGCCGTCGTCGAGGCGCTGCGCGCGAAGATCCCGGCCTCGACGCTCTACGTCGCCGCGCGCGTCGAGATGGACGACCGCGTGCGCGAGGCGCTCAAGGTCGCGACCAACCGCGGCATCCCGGTCATGGAGGTCATGCGCCCCGAGCTCGACCGGCTCGCGGGCGACGGCGGCGTGCACCAGGGCCTCGCGCTCAAGGTGCCGCCCTACGAGTACGCGCACCCGATCGAACTGCTCGACGAGGTGCTCGAGCGAGACGAGCTTCCGCTGTTCGTGGCGCTCGACGGCATCACCGATCCGCGCAACCTGGGCGCGATCATCCGCTCGACGGCGGCGTTCGGCGGGCAGGGCGTGATCGTGCCGCAGCGCCGCTCGGTGGGCGTCACCGCATCGGCCTGGAAGACGTCGGCCGGTGCGGCCGCGCGCGTGCCGGTCGCCATGGCGTCGAACCTGACCCAGACACTCAAGGCGCTCAAGGAGCGCGGGGTCTTCGTGCTCGGCCTCGACGGCGACGGCGACGTCAGCCTGCCCGGCCTCTCATTCGCCGACCGTCCGATCGTGGTCGTCGTCGGCAGCGAGGGCAAGGGCCTCTCGCGGCTCGTGACCGAGACCTGCGACGCGATCGTCTCGATCCCGATCCACGCGGCGACCGAGTCGCTGAACGCCGGCATCGCGGCATCCGTCACCCTCTACGAGGTCGCCCGGCTGCGCGCCGAGGGCTGAGCGAGCGGATGCCTCGACGGGCATCCGCTGCTCGAATCTCAGACCCGCGACCGCCAGTCGCCCTCGTCGTCGTCGAGCGTCGAGATCGGCCCGGTGGCCTGGCCCACCATGGTCGTCGGCATGGTGATCGCCTCGGTCGGCGGTGCGATCACGGTCGCCTCGTCGCGTCGGTGCCGGAGCACCGTGTTGACGTACGACGACATCGCCTCGGCGAGCGGGATGTCGTGCCCCGCCTCCTGCGCCATGAACCAGCGATGCTCGAGCAGCTGGTGGAACATCTCCGCGGGCTCCAGCTTGCCCTTCAGGTCGGACGGGATCGAACGGGTCACCGGCTCGAACACCCGCACGAGCCACTCGTGGGCGATCATCTCCTCGTCGGCGTCGGGCCGGGCGTACATCGCACGGTAGCTGTCGAGGTCGTTGAGCAGTCGGCGCGCCTGGTTCTCCTGCGCGTCGAGGCCCGTGAGCCGGAGCAGGCGCCGGTGGTGGTGGCCCGCGTCGACGACCTTCGGCCGGATGCGCACGGTCGTGCCCTGGTCGTCGGTGCGGATCGCGAGCTCCTCGATGTCGAAGCCCAGCGCGTTCAGGCGGTTGACGCGCTCGTTGATTCGCCAGCGCTCGGCGCTCGAGAACGACTCCGCGCCGGTCAGCTCGGTCCACAGGCTCCGGTAGGCGTGCACGATGCCGTCGGAGATGCGCACCGGGTCGAGCTCGTCCGCGACGCGGCCGCCCGCCTCAAGGTCGAGCAGCTCGCCGGCGATGTTCACGCGCGCGATCTCGAGGTCGTTCTCGCGCTGTCCATTCGAGAGCCCGCCCTCGTACAGCTTGCCGGTCTCGGCGTCGACCAGGTACGCCGCGAACGCGCCCGCGTCACGGCGGAACAGCGTGTTCGACAGCGACACGTCGCCCCAGAAGAAGCCGATGATGTGCAGCCGCACGAGCAGCACGGCGAGCGCGTCGACGAGCCGCGTGGCCGTGTCGGGGCGCAGCGTCTGCGAGAACAGGGCGCGGTAGGGGAGCGAGAAGCGCAGGTGCCGGGTCACCAGCACGGGGCGCAGCGGCTCGCCCTCGTCGTCGACCCGCCCCGAGATCACGGCGACGGGCTCGACGCACGGCACCATGAGGCGCTGCAGGGTGCGCAGCATCTCGTACTCGCCGCGCGCCATCTCGGCCGTCGTCTCCTTGACCGCGACGACGTAGCCGCCGAAGTGGGCGAATCGCACCAGGTGCCGCGAGATGCCCTTCGGCAGCGCGGCGATGGTCTCGTTCGGCCACGCGTCGAGCGGCAGGTGCCACGGAAGGTCGAGCAGTGCCGGGTCGACCGTGGCGGAGGTGATGGAGAGGGAGGCGCTCATTGCTGCAACCGTACTGGACGAGAACGGCGAAGCCGGCCGGAGCCCGAGGGCGCCCGACCGGCTTCGCGGTGTCTGCAGGAGTCGGTCAGCTGACCACGGCCTGGTGGCCGAGGCGCTCGCCGCTCTCCGCGTCGAAGACGTGCACGTGACGCGGCGTCGGCATGAGCCACACCTTGTCGCCGGCGTCGGGGTGGGTGCGGCCGTCGACGCGGGCCACGATGTCGGTGCGCTTGCCCTCGACGGTGGAGTGGCCGTAGAGGTAGCCGTCGGCGCCGAGCTCCTCGACGAGGTCGACGTCGACCTCGAGGCCCTCGCCCTGGGTCGTCGACACGACGATGTCCTCGGGGCGCACGCCCACGGTGACGGTCGGGCCGCTGGCCTCCGAGGTGACCTCGCGCTCGACCGGCACGACGGCCGAGCCGAACAGCACGCCGCCGTCTGCGATGTCGGCGTGGAAGAGGTTCATCGCGGGCGAGCCGATGAAGCCGGCGACGAACACGTTGCTCGGCATCTCGTACAGGTCGCGCGGGGTGCCCACCTGCTGGAGCAGGCCGTCCTTCAGCACGGCGATGCGGTCGCCCATGGTGAGCGCCTCGGTCTGGTCGTGCGTGACGTAGACCGTGGTGACCCCGAGGCGGCGCTGGAGCGAGGCGATCTGGGTGCGGGTCTGCACGCGGAGCTTCGCGTCGAGGTTCGACAGCGGCTCGTCCATGAGGAAGACCTGCGGCTGGCGCACGATCGCGCGGCCCATGGCGACGCGCTGGCGCTGACCGCCGGAGAGGGCCTTGGGCTTGCGGTTGAGGTACGGCTCGAGGTCGAGCAGCTTCGCGGCCTCGAGCACGCGCGCGGCGCGCTCGTCCTTGCCGACGCCCGCGATCTTGAGCGCGAAGCCCATGTTCTCGGCGACGGTCATGTGCGGGTAGAGCGCGTAGTTCTGGAAGACCATCGCGATGTCGCGGTCCTTCGGCGGGACGTCCGTGACGTTGCGGTCGCCGATGAAGATGTTGCCCTCGTTCACCTCCTCGAGACCTGCGAGCATGCGCAGGGAGGTGGACTTTCCACAGCCGGAGGGGCCGACGAGGACGAGGAACTCGCCGTCTGCCACCTCCAGGTCGAGCTTGTCGACTGCGGGCCGGGTGCCGCCGGGGTAGAGGCGGGTTGCCTGGTCGAACGTGACAGACGCCATTGTTCTTTCTCCTTCACCGGCAGGTACGTGCCGGACGATCCGTTGTGAATGGAATGCGCCGACGCCGCCATGGCATCGACACGCGCCCCAGTATGCCATGCTCCGCACGGGATGCGAACCCGAGCGCTGAGGATGGCTCGCGTTCTCCCCATTCAGCGCGTGTTTGGACGATTCCCAGCGTGCGGCCCTACGATCGTCTCTTGCGTTCGCAGGGATCCTGCGCGCCCACAGCATACGGAGACCAATCGATGACCTACGGCGGATCGGACCGACCCACCAAGAACGAACGGCGCGAGGCGGCTCGCGAGAAGGCCCGGCAGCTGCGCGACCAGCAGCGCAAGCGGGAGCGCCGGAACAAGTTCCTCATCCAGGGCGGCGTCATCGTGGCCGTCGTCGCGATCGCCGCGCTGATCGGCACGCTCATCTGGCAGAACATCCAGCCCGAGGGCCCCGGCCCGCGCAACATGGCCAGCGACGGCATCCTCTACGACGTCGGCATGACGCCCGTCGAGACCGTCGCGCTGCAGCCCGACGAGGAGCCCACCGCGACCGTGCCGGACGAGAGCGGCACCGTCGCCAACATCGTCACGTACGTCGACTACCTCTGCCCGTTCTGCGGCCAGTTCGAGACCACCAACGGCGACCAGATCCGCACCATGGTCGAGTCGGGCGCCGCGACCATCGAGATCCACCCGGTCGCGATCCTCACCAACCGCTCCGCGGGCTCGCAGTACTCGCTGCGCGCGGCCAACGCGGCCGGCTGCGTGGCGGATGCCTCGCCCGAGCAGTTCTACGACTACAACGCGCTGCTCTTCGCGAACCAGCCCGAGGAGGGCACCACCGGCCTCAGCAACGACGAGCTCAAGGCGCTCGCGGCGGATGCCGGCGTCACCTCGCTCTCGAGCATCGAGCAGTGCATCGACGACACCGAGTTCAAGAGCTGGGTGCAGGACGCCACGAACCGGTTCCTGTCCGAGCCCATCCCGAACTCCGACATCGAGACGCAGCAGCGCGGCACCCCGACCGTGGTCGTGAACGGCAAGCAGTACACGGGCTCGCTCACCGACCCCGCCGAGTTCGCGTCGTTCGTGCTCCAGGCGACCGCCGACACGTACACCGAGGCGACCGCGACGCCGACCCCGGAGCCCGACGACGAGTGATCGGCACTGCGTGATGCGGCAGGGGCCCGGCGTGCGCGCCGGGCCCCTGCCGTATCATGAGCGATGGCCCGCGAGGGCCAGGCCGGCTTGGCGCAATCGGTAGCGCAACGCTCTTGTAAAGCGTAGGTTGCGGGTTCGAGTCCCGCAGCCGGCTCCGTCTCCGTCTCCGTCTCCGTCCCGAGGGTCGTCCGATCCGAGCGCGGTGTTCGCCGTCAGTCCTCCGGCGTGAAGTCGAGCGCGATCGAGTTCATGCAGTAGCGGTCGCCGGTCGGCGTGCCGAACCCGTCGGGGAAGACGTGGCCCAGGTGCGACCCGCACGACGCGCAGCGCACCTCGGTGCGCTCCATGCCCAGCGAGTGGTCCTCGAGCAGCTCCACCGCGTCGGGGCGCACCGACTCGTAGAAGCTCGGCCAGCCGCATCCGCTGTCGAACTTCGTGCCGCTCTTGAACAGCTCGGCGCTGCACGCGCCGCAGGTGTAGACGCCCGCGCGTTCCTCGTCGAGCAGCTCGCCGGTCCAGGGGCGCTCGGTACCCGCCTCGCGCAGCACCGCGTACCGCTCCGACCCGAGCTCGTCGCGCCACTCGTCGTCGGTCTTCCGGACCTCGTAGCTCATCGTGTTCCCTTCGTCGGCGTCATCCTACGTGCGCGCGGGCGGCCCGCCCGCCGTGGCACGTCGCAGAAGGCAACATGCGAACGCCCCGGCATGTTCCCGCTCGGCGTGCGAGTCGCGCGCCTAGGATCACGACTACCCGAGGACCGGAGGGAGCGCGCATGCCAGGGTCGACGGACCGCACCGACGGTCTCTCCGAGCGCGACCTGCGCGTGCTGGAGTTCGAGCGGGAGTGGTGGTCGCACGCCGGCGCGAAGGAGGAGGCCATCCGCGACGCGTTCGGCTTCGGTCCGGCCCGGTACTATCAGGTGCTCGGTGCACTGATCGACTCGCCCGACGCGCTGCGCCACGACCCCATGCTGGTAAAGCGGCTGCAGCGCCTGCGGGAGTCTCGTGCCCGGGCCAGGTCGCGTCGTGCGTTGACGTACGGCCGCACCGGCGACTGACCGCTGACCCGACTGGACCCCGATGGCAGAGAAGTACCCCCGAGACCGGTTCGACGAGATCCCCGACTCGATGCATCGCGTGGGCGCGCACCGCGCCCCGGTGCGGCGGCGGTCGGCGTGGGCCGGGTTCGGGTGGGCGGTGTTCGCGACCGTGGTGCTCGCGGGGTTCGGCATCGCCGCCGTGATGGCGCTGGACGACCGGCTCTTCCCGTCGGACGTGCCCGTGCCGGTGGAGACGCCCGAGGCGGTCGCGACCGCCGAGCCCACGGTCGACCCGAGCGTGCCGGTGACTGTGCTGAACGGCACGACGGAGGCGGGGCTGGCCGCGTCGACCGCCGAGGTCATCGCCGAGGCGGGGTTCACGGTCGGGGTGACCGCCAACGCGAGTGAGAACGACATCGAGACGACCGTCGTCTACTACGCGCGGGAGGAGCTCGAGGGCGCCGCCCGCGGCGTCGCCCAGGCGATCGGCACGACCGAGGTGCGCATCTCAGAGGAGTTCGCCGCGACCGGGGCCGAGCTCGTGGCGGTGCTCGGGGCCGATCATGTCGAGGACACCGCCCCGTAACCATCACGTAAATTGTTGCCGTTCTGCGACCTGCGTGCCTGTGGGAACCGGTTCGGGGCCCCCTCGGCTGGCTAGTATCTGGCTTGGTCGGTACTTCCGTGTGAGCCCTCCCGCCCGACCGCGGGACCTCGTCCAGCACGTTCGTTCGGCCCGGTACAGGCGAGAGGCACGTGCTGCACGACCACGGCAATCAGGAGCAAGGCATGGCGAACGGAACCGTCAAGTGGTTCAACGCTGAAAAGGGTTACGGATTCATCACCGTCGACGGTGGGGGGCAGGACGTCTTCGTCCACTACTCCGCCATCGACATGGCCGGGTACAAGGTGCTCGAGGAGGGCCAGCAGGTCGTCTTCGAGGTGGGCACCGGGGCCAAGGGCCCGCAGGCGGAGTCGGTCCGCCCGGCCTGACCCACCCGCCCCCGAGCGTCCGGCGCGCCGTCGAGTTCCTCGACGGCGCGCCGTCGTGTCCTCGGCGCCCCCGCGCGCTTGCACTCTCCGGATCAGAGTGCCAGAATCGTTCTGGCACTCGTCTCAATCGAGTGCTAATCCATCGAATCTTCCAACGTCCGAGAAAGGACGAGAGAACCACATGGCAAAGATCATCGCATTCGACGAAGAGGCCCGTCGCGGTCTCGAGCGCGGCCTCAACACGCTGGCCGACGCCGTCAAGGTGACCCTGGGCCCGCGCGGTCGCAACGTCGTGCTCGAGAAGAAGTGGGGCGCGCCCACCATCACGAACGACGGCGTGTCGATCGCCAAGGAGATCGAGCTCGACGACCCGTACGAGAAGATCGGCGCCGAGCTCGTCAAGGAGGTCGCCAAGAAGACCGACGACGTCGCGGGTGACGGCACCACCACCTCGGTCGTGCTCGCCCAGGCGCTCGTGCGCGAGGGCCTCCGCAACGTGGCCGCCGGCGCCGACCCCATCTCGCTCAAGCGCGGCATCGAGAAGGCCACCGACGCCGTCTCGGCCGAGCTGCTGAACGCCGCCAAGGAGGTCGAGACGAAGGACGAGATCGCGGCCACCGCGTCGATCTCGGCCGCGGACGCGCAGATCGGCGAGATCATCGCCGAGGCGATCGACAAGGTCGGCAAGGAGGGCGTCGTCACCGTCGAGGAGTCGAACACCTTCGGCACCGAGCTCGAGCTGACCGAGGGCATGCGCTTCGACAAGGGCTACCTGTCGGCGTACTTCGTCACCGACCCGGAGCGCCAGGAGGCGGTCTTCGAGGACCCGTACATCCTCATCGTCAACAGCAAGGTCTCGAACATCAAGGACCTGCTGCCGATCGTCGACAAGGTGATCCAGACCGGCAAGCAGCTGCTCATCATCGCCGAGGACGTCGACGGCGAGGCGCTCGCCACGCTCGTCGTGAACAAGATCCGCGGCATCTTCAAGTCGGTCGCCGTCAAGGCCCCGGGCTTCGGCGACCGTCGCAAGGCGCAGCTGCAGGACATCGCGATCCTCACCGGCGGCCAGGTCATCGCCGAGGAGGTCGGCCTCAAGCTGGAGAACGTCGAGCTCGACATGCTCGGCCAGGCCCGCAAGGTCGTCATCACCAAGGACGAGACGACCATCGTCGAGGGCGCCGGCGACACCGAGCAGATCGCCGGCCGCGTGGCCCAGATCCGCTCGGAGATCGAGAACACCGACTCCGACTACGACCGCGAGAAGCTGCAGGAGCGCCTCGCCAAGCTCGCCGGCGGCGTCGCCGTCATCAAGGCGGGCGCGGCCACCGAGGTCGAGCTCAAGGAGCGCAAGCACCGCATCGAGGACGCCGTCCGCAACGCGAAGGCCGCCGTCGAGGAGGGCATCGTCGCCGGTGGTGGCGTGGCCCTCATCCAGGCCGGCGCCAAGGCGTTCGAGACGCTCTCGCTCGAGGGCGACGAGTCGACCGGCGCGAACATCGTGCGCGTCGCGATCGAGGCCCCGCTGAAGCAGATCGCCCTCAACGCAGGCCTCGAGCCGGGCGTCGTGGCCGCCAAGGTCGCCGAGCTCCCCGCGGGCCACGGCCTCAACGCCGCGACCGGCCAGTACGGCGACCTCGTGGCGCAGGGCATCATCGACCCGGCCAAGGTCACCCGTTCGGCGCTGCAGAACGCCGCGTCGATCGCCGGCCTGTTCCTCACCACCGAGGCCGTCGTCGCCGACAAGCCGGAGAAGAACGCTCCGGCCGTCCCGGCCGACCCGACCGGTGGCATGGACTTCTAGTCCCACCCGGCCGGCGGACGCCGGCGCAGCGAAGGGCGTCTCCCCGATGGGGAGGCGCCCTTCGCCCTTCGCCCGTCCCCGCGGCGCGAGCGCGCCTTGACGCCGGACTCGCGCCCTTGGTGTCATGAGACGCATGACCGTCAGCGTGGACGCCGACTACTTGGTCGTCGGGGCGGGGGCCATGGGCATGGCCTTCCTCGACGCCCTCGTCGACCATTCCGATGCGACGGTCGCCCTCGTCGATCGTCGGCACGCCCCGGGCGGGCACTGGCTCGCCGCCTACCCGTTCGTGCGACTGCACCAGGCATCCGCCCTCTACGGGGTCGCCTCGACGCTGCTCGGCGACGGGCGCGTGCAGGAGCTCGGTCCGGAGGCCGGCCTGCAGGAGCGGGCGACCGCCCCCGAGATCCAGGCGTACTACCGACGGGTGCTCGACCGCCTCGAGTCGACCGGCCGGGTGCGGTTCTACCCCGGTAGCGAGTACACCGGCGGTACGGGGTTCCGTTCCCGCGTGAGCGGGCGCGAGTACTCGGCCGACGGTGCCCGCCTGGTCGACGCGACCACGTTGTCGGGCAGCATCCCGGCCGAGTCCCCGCCGCCGTTCGGCGTCGAGCCGGGTGCGCGGGTCGTCCCCGTGGGCGACCTGGCCGGCATCTCGCACGCGCCGCGGCAGTACGTCGTGGCCGGGGCCGGGAAGACCGCGATGGACGCCTGCGTGTGGTTGCTGCTGCAGGGCGTCGACCCGGGCGCGATCTGCTGGGTGCGTCCTCGCGATGCGTGGATGATCAACCGCGCGCTCGTGCAGCCCGACCCGGCGATCTTCCTCGGCATGGCCGCCGACACCATGGAGGCGGCCGCCCTGGCGACCTCGCCCGACGACGTGTTCCTCCGCATGGAGGAGCGCGGGGTGATGCTCCGGATCGATCCGGACGTGCGGCCGACGATGGCGAAGACCCCGACGATCGCGCAGTGGGAGATCGACCTGCTGCGGACGGTCGGCGACGTGGTGCGGCGCGGGCACCTGCTCGCCGTGGCGCCGGGCCGGCTGCGGTTCGCCGACGGCGACGTGCGGATCGACTCCGATGCGCTCGTCGTGCACTGCGCCGCGCCAGGGTTGCGACCGGGCTACCGGCCGCAGCCCGTCTGGCAGGACGACGCCATCCGGCCGCAGTCGGTTCGCATCGGGTTCCCGTGCCTCGGAGCGGCGATGTGCGGGTACGTCGAGGCGACCCGTGAGACGGACGACGAGAAGAACTCGATCTGCGTGCCGACGCCGTACTCCGACAACCCGACCGACTGGCTGACCATGCAGGTCGCCGGCTCGGTGGCATCGCGGGCGCTGGGTGGCGCGCGGGACGTGAGGGCGTGGGCCGACACGACGGCGCTGAACCCGGGGCGCATCCTGCCAGATCGCGCGGGCGACGCGGACGTGGTCGCAGTCGTCGAGCGGATGCGCGCGGCCATGGGTCCCGGGCGGGAGCGCATCGCGGCGCTGCACGCCGAGTACGCCTGAGCGCTGCGCGGTCGGTACGCTCGACCGACAGGCGAGGCGGTGCGGGACGGAGTGCGTGCATGGGCGGATATCGAGGGGTGCTGCAGTCGGGTGCCGGGGTCGACGGCGGGCGGCCGTACCTGCCCGCGGAGGTCGGCGCGCTGCACTGGGGGCGCCTGCCCGCGCGTGGGGACGCGCCGGTGCTCACGATCGACCCGGGCGACGAGGTGGTCGTCGACACCGTGAGCCACGAGGGCATCCTCGAGGACCAGGGGCGGGACCCCGTCGCCTTCTTCGCGGCGCACGGCGTCGACCGCGACGCGGTGCTCGAGGAGGCGGCCGCCCTCGCGGCATCCGACCACCCCCGCGACCCCGCGACCGACGGACCGCACGTCGTGACCGGCCCGATCCACGTGCGCGGGGCGCGCCCCGGCGACCTGCTGCAGTTGACCGTGCTCGACACGACGCCCCGCGTGCCGTACGGGGTCATCTCGAACCGCCACGGCCGCGGCGCGCTGCCCGGCGAGTTCCCGCGCGGCGAGGGCAACGTGAGCGTGTTCGCGCCGATCGAGCAGGGCGCGGGCGGCGACTGGTTCGGTGCGCTGCCGCTCGACGACGGGGCCGAGCGCGTCGTGCGGTTCCCGCTCGCGCCGTTCTTCGGCATCATGGGCGTGGCCGTCGACGCCGACGTGCGCCCGCACTCGGTGCCGCCCGGCGCGCACGGCGGCAACATCGACATCAGGCTGCTCACCGAGGGGGCGTCGCTCTACCTGCCCGTGCAGGTGCCGGGCGCGCTCGCGTACCTCGGCGACCCGCACTTCGCGCAGGGCGACGGCGAGGTGGCGCTGACGGCGCTCGAGGCGTCGCTGCGCGGCACGATCCGGTTCGACGTCGTCGCGCGCGAGGATGCCGTGCGCGAGTTCGGCGACGTCGCCGCCCCGCTCGCCGAGACGAGCGAGTACCTCGTGCCGACCGGCATGGACGAGGCCCTCGACGTCGCGATGCAGGACTGCGTGCGGCGCGCCGTCGCGCTGCTCGGGGCCCGCTACGGCATGGCCCCGCACCTCGCGCTCGCGTACCTCAGCGCGGCGACCGACTTCGACATCTCGCAGGTCGTCGACCTCGTGAAGGGCGTGCACGCCCGCATCCGCACCGCCGACTTCCGCGAGGTGCGCCGTGGCTGAGGCGCCGGGCGTGCCGGTGCACGTCGCCGGCGGCGGGGCTGCGCCCGAGGGGCTCGTCGAGGCCGTGCTGGGGTACGAGGCGGCGCTCATGGCCGACGATCTCGACGCGCTGCGCGAGTGGTTCGAGCCGGGTGACGAGATGGTGCGGGCGGATGCCTCGGGGCTGCTCGTCGGCCGGGACGCGATCACGCGGTTCCGCGGCCGGCGAGGCGGTGCGGCCGGGCGGCGGGTGACCGGCGTGCGGGTGCTGCCCGTGGCCGAGGGCGCGGCGCACGTCGTCGTCGAGAACGCGCCCGCGGCGGGTGGCCGGGGCGTGGTCAGCCAGCTCTGGCGCCGCCGCGACGGCCGCTGGCGGGTCGCGGCAGCGCACGTCACGGCACCTGCGCCGGCGCTCGACCGGCGCATCTGGCGCGTGGTGGGCGACCCGTTGCTGCCGGCGAGCGGGTCGGGCGCGCTCGACGGGCGGACGGTCGCGGTGAAGGACGTCTTCGCCGTGGCGGGGCATCCGATCGGCGCGGGAGTGCCGGAGTACCTCGCCGCGGCCCCGGTCGAGTCGCGATCGGCCGCCGCGGTCGAGGCGCTGCGGGTCGCGGGAGCTTCGGTGCGGGGCATCGCGCGCACCGACCAGTTCGCGTACAGCATCGCGGGGCGCAACCCGGCGTACGGCACGCCGCCGAACCCCGCCGTGCCCGGTGCGATCTCGGGCGGCTCGACGAGCGGGCCGGCTGCCGCCGTCGCGCTCGGCCAGGCGGACGTCGGGCTCGGCACCGACACGGCCGGGTCGATCCGCGTGCCCGCGTCGTACCAGGGGCTCTGGGGACTCCGCACGACGCACGGTGCCGTCGACCGCGACGGCGTGCTGCCGCTCGCGCCGCGGTTCGACACGGTGGGGTGGCTCACGCGCGACCGAGCGACGCTCGAGGCGGCGGCGCGGGCGAGCCTGCCGCGTCCAGGGCAGGGGGCGGATGCGGCTGGGCCGACCGATGCGGGAGCGCCGGTGCTGCTCGTGGCGCCGTGGCTGCTCGAGGGGCTCGGCCCGGGCGTGCGCGCGGCGTTCGAGGCCGGCGTGGCGGCGCTGCGACGGTCGGGATGCGACGTGCGGGAGTTCAACGGGCGCGCGCTCGGCTCCGGTCCGCTCGACGACCTCTTCGCCGCGTTCCGCACGGCGCAGGCCGCGGAGGCGTGGCGCGTGCACGGTGCCTGGATCGCGGCGCACCCGGGCGTGCTCGCCGACGATGTGGGCGCGCGGTTCGCGTGGGCGTCGGGGGTGACCGCGGAGCAGGAGGCCGCCGCGATCGAGGAGCTCGACGCCGCGCGGGGCGACATCGACGCCGTGCTCGGCGACGGGCTGCTCCTGCTGCCGTCGGCGGCGTCGGTCGCGCCCGCGCTGGGCGCCGAGGGCGCCGACATCGAGGCGGTGCGCGCCGCCACGCTGCGCATGACCGCGGTCGCGGGGGTCACCGGCCGTCCCGCGCTCTCGATGCCCGGGCTCGCGGTCGACGGCGCCCCGCTCGGCACCTGCGTGGTCGGCCCGCGCGGCGGCGACCTCGACCTCATCGCCCGGGCGGGCGCCTGGCAGGAGGCGCTCGCGCAACGCGACTGAAACAACAGTTGCGTAGACTTGGCTGCTGAAACACTCGACTCAGCAGGAGGAAGCCATCCGCGCCGCACCGATCAACCCGCCCACCCGCCTGCTCATGGGTCCCGGCCCCGTCAACGCCGACCCGCGCGTGCTCCGCGCCATGTCGGCCCAGCTCGTCGGCCAGTACGACCCGTCGATGACGGCGTACATGAACGAGACCATGGAGCTGTACCGGGGCGTCTTCCGCACCCGCAACGAGGCCACGCTGCTCGTGGACGGCACGTCGCGCGCCGGCATCGAGGCGGCGATCGTCTCGCTCGTCGAGCCGGGCGACCGGGTGCTCGTGCCGATCTTCGGCCGGTTCGGCCACCTCCTCGCCGAGATCGCGGGCCGCGCGGGCGCCGAGGTGCACACGATCGAGACCGAGTGGGGCGGGGTGTTCGACCCCGAGCAGATCCAGCAGGCGATGCGCGAGGTGCGGCCGAAGCTGCTCGCGGTCGTGCACGGCGACACCTCCACCACGGTCGCGCAGCCGCTCGACGAGCTCGCCGCGATCTGCGCCGAGCACGGTGCGCTGTTCTACACGGACGTCACCGCGTCGCTCGGCGGCAACGACTTCGAGATGGACGCGTGGGGGCTCGACGCGGCGACCGCCGGACTGCAGAAGTGCCTCGGCGGGCCGTCGGGCAGCGCGCCGATCAGCCTGTCGCGGCGGGCGGTGGAGCGCATCGAGTCGCGCAAGAGCATCGAGGCCGGCATCCGTTCGACGGGCGACGCCGTGCGCGCAGACCCCATCCGCTCGAACTACTTCGACCTGGGCATGATCCTCGACTACTGGGGCGAGAAGCGGCTCAACCACCACACCGAGGCGACCTCGATGCTCTACGGGGCGCGGGAGTGCGCCCGCCTGCTGCTCGACGAGGGCATGGACCGGGCGATCGACCGGCACCGGGTCAACGGCGCGGCGATGGCCGCGGGCGTCTCGGCCATGGGCCTGGAGCTGTTCGGCGACCAGGCGCACCGCATGCACAACGTCGTCGGCGTCTTCATTCCCGACGGCGTCGACGGCGAACGCGTGCGCGGCGCGCTGCTCGAGGACTTCGCGATCGAGATCGGCACGAGCTTCGGTCCGCTGCACGGGAAGATCTGGCGCATCGGCACCATGGGGTTCAACGCCCGCCGCGACGCGGTACTCACGACGCTCGCGGCGCTCGAGCAGGTGCTGCGTGCCGAGGGGTTCGCGGTCACCGCAGGCGCGGGGGTCGGCGCCGCGCGCGACGCCTACGCCGACGCCGCGGGGACCGGCGCATGAGCGACCGGCTGCGCCCCGGCTCACTCGCGATCGCCGAACGCATCCTCGACCGCTGCGACCGGCTCGGCACCGTGACCTCGACGCCGGGCATGATCGAGCGCGTGCACCTCTCCGCGGAGCACCGCGAGGTCAACCGGCTCGCGGCCGGCTGGATCGCGGAGGCCGGGCTCGAGACCTGGCAGGATGCCGCGGGCAACCAGTGCGGCCGGCTCGAGGGCGAGCGGCCCGACCTGCCCGCGCTCCTGATCGGCTCGCACCTCGACACCGTGCGCGACGCGGGTCGGTACGACGGCATGCTCGGCGTGCTGCTCGCGATCGAGGTCGCCGCGCGCATCGCGGCCCGCGACGAGCCGCTGCCCTTCGCGCTCGAGGTGGTCGCGTTCAGCGACGAGGAGGGCACCCGGTTCGGCAGCGCCCTTGCCGGCAGCCGCGCGCTCGCCGGCGAGTTCGCGCCCGACTGGTGGGAGTACCGCGACGCGGACGGCCTCACCTACGCCGACGCGAGCATCGACTTCGGCCTCGACCCCGGCCGCATCGCCGCCGCCGCGCGCCGCCCCGAGGCGCTCGTCGGCTACCTCGAGGCGCACATCGAGCAGGGGCCGTACCTCGAGGACGCCGATCGGGCGCTCGCCGTGGTGCCGACGATCGCGGGCGCCCGCAGGTTCGCGCTCACCATGACGGGCATCGCCGGGCACGCCGGCGGCACGCCCTACGCGCGCCGCCGCGACGCACTGGTCGGCGCGAGCGAGCTCGTCACCGCGATCGAGCGCATCGGCATCGACACGGGCACGATCGCCACCGTCGGGCACCTGCAGGCCTACCCGGGCGGGGTCAACGTGATTCCCGGACGAGTGGAGTTCAGCCTCGACCTGCGTGCGGAGTCGAACGAGGCGCGCGACACGGCCTGGGCCGAGATCGAGCGCACGGCCCGGGAGATCGCCGGCCGACGTCGGCTCGCCTTCGACGCCGACGAGCGCTATCGCGCCGACGCCACCCCGTGCGCCGACTGGCTGCAGGACGCGGTCGCCGGAGGCATCCGCTCGACCGGCGACGACGACCCGATGCGCATCTGGAGTCGTGCCGGCCACGACGGCATGGCCGTCTCGGCGGTCACCGACATCGCGATGCTGTTCGTGCGGTGCGGACGCGGCGGCATCAGCCACCACCCGGACGAGACCGTGACCCGGCGCGACACGGCGCTCGCACTCGACGCACTCGAGCAGGCGGTGCTCGAGGTCGCCGAGCGCGTGCGCGCCGAACCCGATCGGCTGGTCACGCCGGCACCGCCCGAGCCGCACGGGGTCGGGCTGCACCGATGACCGAGCGGATGCCCCGCACGATCGCCGAGCGCATCGACGGCGCGTTCGACGAGCTCACGCCGCAGGAGCGGCGCGTGGCGGAGTTCGTGCTCGATCATCCGGGCGAGCTCGCGGTGTACAACGACAGCGAGGTCGCGCGCATGGCCGGGGTGTCGAAGGCGACGGTGAGCCGGCTGTACCGCCGGCTCGGGTTCTCGGGGTCGGCCGAGGTGCGCGACCACGTGCGGGCGCTGCGCAGCTCGGGCACGCCGCTCGGGCATGCGGGCGTGCCGGCCACCGCGCCTGAGGGGGTGTCCGCCGTGCTCGAGGCCGAGCGGGCGAACCTCGCGCGGCTGCTCGACGGGCTCGCCGACGGCGTGCTCGAGCGGGTCGCCGGGCAGCTGCGCGAGGCGCGCACGGTGCTCGTCGTCGGCTACCGCAACGGCTACCCGGTCGCGCTCCACTTGCGCGAGCAGCTCGCCCAGTGCCGCCCCGGCGTGCGCGTCGGGCCGCAGCCCGGCCAGTCGATCGGGGAGGAGCTGGCCGACCTCGGACCCGGTGACGTCGTCGTGCTCGTCGGCCTGCGCCGCCGGCCGGCGGGGTTCGCGGAACTCGTCACGGCCGCGTCGGAGACGGGCGCCGAGGTGGTCGCGATTGTCGACCCGGCGGGGGCGGATGCCGCGGGCGCGGCCGGCACCGTCATCGCGTGCCCCGTCGACGGGGCGGGCGCCTTCTCGAGCTACGCGAGCGCGATGAGCCTCGTGAGCCTCGTCGCGAGTGCGGTGCTCGCGGGCGGGCTCCGCGCCGGGCGCACGCGCATCGCGCGCATCGACGACTCGTACGAACGGCTCGGCGAGGTCGAGACGCCGGGCTGAGCGGTCGGGCCGAGCTCGGCGGGCTGCGCCGCCGGGCCGAGCGCTCAGCGGTCGCGATCGAGGCCGTCGGCGAGGTCGCCGCACTCGACGGCTGCTGCGCCGTGGGCGCGCAGGTAGGCGCCCGCGCCCTCATCGCCGTGCAACCCGGCGCCCAGATCGGCCCAGTGCGCCCGCCCGATGAGCACGGGGTGGCCCGGTCGGCCGTGGAAGACGGCACGGGCGAGGGATGCGGCCGGGTCGTCGGCCGCGGCGTCGAGCACCCGGCGGCCGACGCTCGCGGGCAGTCCGGGCAGGTCGACGAGCGTGAGCAGCACGGCGTCGGCCGTGGCGTCGGCGGCCGCCTCGAGCGCGGCGCGAACGCTCGAGCCGAGGCCCTCGTGCCAGGCGGGGTGCACCACGATCCGCGCGTCTCGCGGCACCAGCGGGCGCGCGGTCTCGGCGTCGGCTCCGAGCACGACGAGCACCGAGGTGCAGCCGGCAGCGCGGAGCATCCGCACCGCCTGCTCGACCCACGGCGTGCCGTCGGCCTCGCGCACGAGCGCCTTCGGGCGACCCATGCGGCTGCCGCCGCCCGCGGCGAGCACCACGCCGAGCACGTCACCTGCCATCACTACAGTGGACCACATGCCAGCGCCGCACACGCCAGACGCCTTCCGGGCCGACCTCCTGGCCTGCCTGCACGTCGAACGGTTCGTCGACGAGGTCGCCGCACGTGCCCCGTACGACTCGTTCGACGCGCTGCGGGCCGCAGCCGCCGAGTCGGCCGGGCGCATGACACCCGCCGAGGTCGACGAGGCGATGTCGAGCCACCCGCGCATCGGCGAGCGGCCGACCGGGCAGGGCACCGCGCAGTCGTTCTCGCGGGCCGAGCAGGCGTCGGCCGATGCCTCGGACGAAGCGCTCGCCCGAGCGATCGCCGAGGGCAACGCGGCGTACGAGGAGCGGTTCGGGCGAGTGTTCCTCATCCGGGCGGCCGGGCGCAGCCGGGCCGAGATCCTCTCCGAGTTGCAGCGGCGGATCGAGCTCGACGACGCCGAGGAACTCGCGATCGTGGGCGACCAGCTCGCGCAGATCGCGTTGCTGCGGCTGGAGCAGCTCTACGGCGACGCGGCCGCGCCGATCGGGGCGGCGGCATGAGCGGCGGTCGCAGCCACGTCACGTCGCACGTGCTCGACGCAGGCACCGGGCGGCCGGCGGCCGGGGTCGGCGTGCGGCTCGAGGCATCCGCTGCCGGCACCTGGCACGAGGTCGGCGCGGGTGTCACCGACGACGACGGCCGGGTCGGCTCACTCGGCCCCGAGCAGCTGCCCGCGGGGCGGTACCGCGTCGTGTTCGACACGGCCGCGTACTTCGGCGACCGGCCCACGTTCTACGCCGAGGTGACGATCGACTTCCTGATCGACGACCCCGCCGAGCACTACCACGTGCCGCTGCTGCTCAGCCCGTTCGCCTACTCGACGTACCGGGGCAGCTAGTAGTCGGTGCGGTCAGTAGTCGGTGCGGTCGGCCTTGCCGCGCCACGCGTCGAACGGCACGGTCGACCCGCCCGGGCGCAGCTGCTCGACCGGCGTGTCCCACGTGGCGCGGTCGCGCGCGAACAGCTCGTAGAACTCGCGGTCGTCGAACCCGCCGTCGGCGGCATCGTGGCGGTCGGCCGCGTACACGACGCGGTCGACGCGCGCCCACAGCGCGGCCGCGAGGCACAGCGGGCACGGCTCGCACGACGAGTAGAGCGTCGCGCCGGCCAGCGAGAAGTCGCCCACCGTGCGGCAGGCCTCGCGGATGACGCAGACCTCGGCGTGCGCCGTCGGGTCGAGGTCGCGGGTCACGCGGTTGCCGCCCGCGGCGAGCAGGTGCCCGTCGCGCACGAGCACCGCCCCGAACGGGCCACCGCCGTCGGCGACGTTGCCGGTCGCGAGCTCGACGGCCTGCGCGATCCAGTAGGCGTCGTCGCGGGTCTCTTCGTCCGGGGTCGGGTCGTCGGCGGTCATCGGGTGCTCCGTTCGGTCGGGCGGTCGAGGAGGCGCCCGGCGGGCGGGCCGTCGGGGTCGACGGGCGTGCCGCGCAGCCAGACGCGCTCGGCGACGCCGGTGCGCGCCATGCCGTCGTAGGCCGACACGGGATTGCGGTGGCGCAGCGCGGCGGCGTCGACCGTGAACCCGGCGTCGGGCGCGAACGCGACCAGGTCGGCATCGGCGCCGACCGCGACGCGGCCCTTGGCGGCGAGCCCCACGAGGTCGGCCGTCGCCCGCGCCATGCGGTCGACGACGAGCTCGAGGCCGATGCCGCGTCGCCGCGCCTCGGTCCAGACGTTCGCGAGCGCGAGCTGCAGCCCGGAGATGCCGCCCCACGCGCGACCGAAGTCGCCGTCGAAGCCGAGCTTCAGCTCCGCCGTGGCGGGGGAGTGGTCGGACACCACGCAGTCGAGCGTGCCGTCGACGAGCCCCGCCCAGAGCAGGTCCTGATTGGCCTCGTCGCGGATCGGCGGACAGCACTTGAACGCGGTCGCCCCGTCGGGGATGTGCCCGAGGTCGAGCGTGAGGTAGTGGGGACAGGTCTCGGCGGTGAGGCGCAGCCCCTCGGCCTTCGCCTCGGCGATGAGCGGCAGCACGGCAGCGGATGACACGTGCAGCACGTGCGCGCGCCCACCGGTGCGCCGGATGCCGTCGATGACCCGTCGCACGGCGGCGAGCTCGGCCTCGGGCGGCCGCGACTCGGCGAACCGGGCTGCGCTCGGCCCGCCGTCGTTGGCGTGCGCGTCGAGCACGGACGGGTCCTCGGCGTGCACGATGAGCAGCCCGTCGAACGCGGCGAGCTCGTCGAGCGCCGCGTCGAGGCCGGCGGCGTCGAGCGGCGGGAACTCATCGACGCCCGACGGCGAGAGGAACGCCTTGAAGCCGAACACGCCGGCGTCGTGCAGCGGGCGCAGCCCGCCCAGGTTCCCGGGCACCGCGCCGCCCCAGAACCCGATGTCGACGTGCGCCGCCGGTGCGGCGGCCGCGCGCTTGACGCGCAGCGCGTCGGGGTCGATCGTCGGCGGGATGCTGTTCAGCGGCATGTCGACGATCGTCGTCACACCGCCGGCCGCCGCCGCGCGGGTCGCCGTGTCGAAGCCCTCCCACTCCGTGCGGCCGGGCTCGTTGACGTGCACGTGGGCGTCGACGATGCCCGGCAGCAGCACGCGCCCGTCGTCGACGCGGGCGGTCTCGCGGCCGCGCAGGCCGGTGCCGGCGGGCGCCACGGCGGCGATCACGCCGTCGTCGACGGCGACCTCGGCGGGGCCGAACCGGCCGTCGACGAGTGCCTGATCGGCGAGCACGACGAGGTCGTGGAGTGGGGTATCGGGCATGTCTCCTCCACGGCCGACGCTAACAGTGCCGCATTTCGCGCCGGTTGCGGGCGTGGTGCCGGCGTGGTCGGCAGCGGGTGCGCGGAGCGGCACGGGGTGCGCTCGTCGCCGGATGGGGGCAGGATCGAAACACCGGGTTAACGCGTGCCGCATACGATCACACGATCCGCGCGGGCACGGCCCCGCGCACCGCACGAAGTGAGGTCTCGATGCTCGAACTGGCGCAGGACGTGGTGGGCCGGCTCGGCCGGGGGGAGGCCTTCGCGCTCGCGACCGTGACCGCGATCCGCGGCTCCGCGCCGCTCCCCGTGGGCACGTCGATGCTCGTCGACGCCGGCGGCAGCGTCGCCGGGAGCGTCTCGGGCGGCTGCGTCGAGGGTGCGGTGTTCGAACTCTGCGCACTCGCGCTCGACGGCGGCACGGCCCACACCGAGCGGTTCGGCATCGACGACGAGACCGCGTTCGCCGTGGGTCTCAGCTGCGGCGGCGAGCTCGAGGTGTTCGTGCAGCCGTTCCCGGGCGGGGCCGGGGCGGATGCCGCGGGCGAGCCGTTCCGGCGCGCGCTCGCCGGCTCGGACGCTGGCGTCGCCGTCGTGGTCGCGGGGCCGGCATCGCTCGTCGGGCGCGTGCTGCCCGCCGGGGGCGACGCGTCGATCACGGACGCCGACCTCGACGCCGCCGGGCTCGGCCACGTGCGCGCGGAGCGCGTGCGGGCCGAGGTCGATCGCACCGTGGCATCCGGCCGCACCGGCCTCGTCGACGTCGACTGCGGCGAGACCGTGCTGCGCCTGTTCGTCGAGAGCCGGCTCGCCCCGCCGAGGCTGCTCGTCTACGGCGCGATCGCGTTCGGCGACGCGCTCGCCGCCGCGGCGACGTCGCTCGGCTACCGCGTCACCGTGTGCGACCAGCGGCCCGTGTTCGCGACCCCCGAGCGCTTCCCGCACGCCAACGAGGTGGTCGTCGCGCGCCCCGTCGAGCACCTCGCGGCCACGGTCACCGACGAGCGCACGGTCGTCGTCGTGCTCGGCCACGACGCACGCACCGACGTGCCCGTACTCGCCGCCGCCCTCGAACGGCCCGTCGCCTTCGTCGGAGCACTCGGCTCGCGGCGCACCCACGACGAGCGGATGCGGCTGCTGCGCGAGGCGGGAGTCGGCGACGCGGCCCTCGCAAGCCTGCACTCGCCCATCGGGCTCGATCTGGGCGCCGCGACCCCGGCCGAGACCGCGCTGTCGATCCTCGCCGAGGTCGTCGCCGCCCGCACCGGTGCCTCCGGTCGACCGCTGCGCGAGACGACCGGCCCAATCCATCGCACCGGCCCGATCCATCGCACCGGCCCGATCCACCGCACCGTCCCGGGCGCCGACGCCGTCGCCGTTCCCGCCCCGACCGCGCCCGCCGCGCACTGAGGCGGCGGCCGTGGATCTCGAGACCGTCGTCGCCTACCGGCGCGCCGCCACGCGCGACGACCTCGCGCTCGCACCGGGCGAGCGGTTCGTCGCGGGCGGCACCTGGCTGTACTCCGAACCGCAGGTCGGCACGACGGGCCTCGTCGACCTCACCGGCATGGGCTGGCCGAGCATCGAGGAGCGCGATGGCGGGCTGCGCATCGGCGCGACCTGCACCATCGCCGAGCTGGTCGCGCACGCCGCGGGAGCGGCCTGGCCGGCGCGTCCGCTCGTCGCCCACTGCGCGAACGCGCTGCTCGCCTCGTTCAAGATCTGGAACGCCGCGACCGTCGGCGGCAACGTCTGCCGGTCGTTCGCGGCGGCGGGCATGGTGTCGCTCTGCGCCACGCTCGACGGGGACGCCCTCGTCTGGAGGCCCGACGGCGGCGAGTACCGGCGGTCCGTCGCCGACCTCGTGACCGGCAACGGCACGAACGCGCTGGCCGCGGGCGAGGTGCTGCGCGCGATCGACCTGCCCGCGCACGCGCTCGGCGCCCGCACCGCGTTCCGCAAGGTCGCGCTCGCCGAGCTCGGCCGCTCGGGGGCGGTGCTCACCGGGCGCGTCGACGCGGACGGAGCGGCGACCCTCGTGATCACGGCCGCGACCGAGCGGCCGACCGTGCTGCGCTACGATCGGCTGCCCGACGCGGCGACGCTGCGCCGCGCCGTCGAGGGCGTGACCGGCTACTACACCGACCCGCTCGGCACCGCCGACTGGCGGCGCGCCGTGAGCGTCGCGCTGCTCGAGGACGTGCGCGAGGAGCTGGCCGCATGAACGTCACCGTGAACGGGCACCCCGAGCAGGGCGAGCCGCGTGCCGGCCAGTCGCTGCGCACCTACCTGCGCGAGCACGCGCACTTCGAGGTGAAGAAGGGCTGCGACGCGGGCGACTGCGGCGCGTGCGCGGTGCTCGTCGACGGCGTGCCGGTGCACTCGTGCATCACGCCCGCGCATCGCGCCGACGGCGCGGAGGTCACGACCGTCGCGGGGCTCGGCGCCCCGGACGCGCTGCACCCGATGCAGGAGGCGTTCGTCGACCACTTCGGCTTCCAGTGCGGGTTCTGCACGGCGGGCATGGTCGTCACCGCCTCGACCCTCGACGAGGACGACCTCGACGACCTGCCCCGGCGCATGAAGGGCAGCCTCTGCCGGTGCACGGGGTACCGGAGCATCCGCGAGTCGATCCACGCGGGCGTCGCCGCCGGTGCCGGCGCGCGCAACCTGGGGTCGACCGGCACGCCGACCGCCGCGGCGCCGGGCTCGGCCGTGGGCAGCTCGGTGCATCCGCCCGCCGCCCGCCGCGTCGTGACCGGCACCGAGCCGTTCACCTTCGACACCACGGTCGAGGGGATGCTGCACCTGCGCGTGCTGGGTTCGCCGCACGCCCACGCCCGCATCGTGTCGATCGACACGACCGCCGCCGAGGCGATCGACGGCGTCGAACTCGTGCTCACGCACGCGAACGTGCCCGCGACCCGCTACTCCACCGGCCGGCACGAGCACCGCACCGACGACCCCGACGACACGCGCATGCTCGACGACGTCGTGCGCTTCGTCGGCCAGCGCGTCGCCGCGGTCATCGCGACGAGCGCCGCGGCCGCCGAGGCGGGCTGCCGGGCGCTCCGGGTCGAGTACGAGCAGCTCCCGGCGGTGTTCGATCCGGATGCCGCGCGGCAGCCGGGCGCACCGGTGATCCACCCCGGGCGCACGCCCGACGACCGCGTCGACGAGGCCGACCGCAACGTGATCGCAGCGCTGCACGCGGGCTACGGCGGCGACGTGGACGCCGCCCTCCAGGCATCCGACGTCACCGTCTCGGGCACCTGGCAGACGCAGCGGCAGAGCCACGCCCAGCTCGAGACCCACGGCAGCATCGCCTGGCCGGACGACGACGGCCGAATCGTGGTGCGCACGAGCACGCAGGTGCCGTTCCTCGCCCGTGACGAGCTCGCACGCCTGCTCGACCTGCCGCCCGAGCGCGTACGCGTGCACACCGGCCGCGTCGGCGGCGGCTTCGGCGGCAAGCAGGAGCTGCTCACCGAGGACCTCGTCGCGGTGGCCGCGCTGCGGCTCGGCCGTCCGGTGGGGTGGGAGCTCACGCGCACCGAGGAGTTCACGCGCACGACGCTGCGGCACCCGATGCGCGTCGGCGTGCGGCTCGGTGCGACCCGCGACGGCGTGCTCACCGCCATGCACATCGACGTGCTGAGCGACACGGGTGCGTACGGCAACCACTCGCGCGGCGTCATGTTCCACGCCTGCTCCGAGTCGATCTCGCTCTATCGCAGCCCGGTCAAGCGCGTCGACGCCGAGGCGGTCTACACGAACAACCCGCCGTCGGGTGCATTCCGCGGCTACGGGCTCGGGCAGGTGATCTTCGGGGTCGAGTCGGCGCTCGACGAGCTCGCACTCGAGCTCGGCATCGACCCGTTCGAGTTGCGCCGGCGCAACGTGATCCGCGACGGCGAGCCGCCGTTCGCGTGGCACGACGAGCCCGAGGCCGAGCTCGTGCACGGCAGCTACGGGCTCGACCAGTGCCTCGACCTGGCCGAGCAGGCGCTGCGGCGCGGCAACGGGGTCGCCGCGCCCGACGGCCCGCAGTGGCGCGTCGGCGAGGGCATGGCCGCGTCGATGATCGCGACCATGGCACCGCGCGGACACGTCTCCGAGACCACGGTGACCCTGCGGCCCGACGGCACGGTGCGTCTCGGCGTCGGCACGAGCGAGTTCGGCAACGGCACCACGACCGTGCACGCGCAGATCGTCGCGAGCGACCTCGGCACCGGCGTCGACCGCATCGTGATCCACCAGTCCGACACGGACGCCGCGACGCACGACACGGGCGCGTTCGCGTCGGCAGGCACGACGGTCGCCGGCAAGGCGCTGCACGCGGCGGCGCTCGCACTGCGCGAGGTGTTGGTCGCGGCGGCCGCGGAGGTCGCGGGGTACACCCCCGAGGAGGTCGTGCTCGACCGGGACGGGGCGCTCGCGGGAGCGGGGCCCGACGCACTGCGTGTGGGCTTCGATGAGCTCGTCGCCGCCGTGCCCGACGAGCACCGCTCGCCGGAGGGCGCGTTCGCGCGCGGCGCCGAGTACGGCGACCGGCGCTCGCTCGCCTACAACGTGCAGGCGTTCCGGGTCGCGGTCGACGTGCGCACGGGCACCGTGCGCATCCTGCAGTCGATCCAGGCGGCCGATGCGGGCACGGTCATGAACCCGGAGCAGTGCCGCGGCCAGGTCGAGGGCGGCGTCGCCCAGGCCATCGGCGGCGCGCTCTACGAGGAGGTCATGCTCGACGAGGGGCGGGTGACGACGCCCGTGTTCCGCCTCTACCGCGTGCCGCAGATGGCCGACGTGCCCGACACCGAGGTGCTGTTCGCCGCCACGAGCGACGACCTCGGTCCCTTCGGCGCGAAGTCGATGAGCGAGAGCCCGTACAACCCCGTCGCCGCGGCGCTCGGCAATGCGATCCGCCGCGCGATCGGCGTGCGCGGCTACGAGCTGCCGTTCTCGCGCGACCGCGTCTGGCGGCTCGCGAGCACGACCTCGACCGACTGACCCGAACTCCCGACCACGCATCCGAATCACCGAACGAACACAGGAGCAGCAGATGGCGATCATCCTCGGCGACGACCGGTACGGCAAGGCGGAGAACCGCATCGTGCGCATCGTGCGCGACAGTCCACGACACGAGATCCGCGACGTGAACGTGTCGACCGCGCTGCGCGGCGACTTCGCGGCCGCGCACCTCGAGGGCGACCAGGGCAACGTGCTGCCCACCGACACGCAGAAGCAGACCGCGTACGCGTACGCGAAGCTGCACGGCCTGGCGGAGCTCGAGGGGTACGGCCTCGCGCTCGCGCGGCACTTCGTGGATGACGTGGAGCCCGTGGCATCCGCCCGCGTCGAGATCGAGGAGTACGCGTGGGACCGCGTCGTCGTGGACGGCGCCGAGCACGACCACACCTGGACGCGCAACGGGACGGAGGTGCGCCTCGCGTCGGTCACCGTCGCGGGGTCGGGCGAGGCGCAGCAGGCGTGGGTGACCGGCGGGTTCAAGGACCTCGTGATCCTGAAGTCGACCGGCTCGGAGTTCCACGGCTTCCTCGAGGACGAGTACACGGTGCTCCAGCCGACGAACGACCGCATCATGGCGACCTCGCTCGTCGCGAGCTGGCGGTTCGGCACGACCGACGTCGACTGGAACGCCGTGTACGACGGGGTGAAGGCCGTCATGGTCGAGCGCTTCGCGAACGTCCACTCGCTCGCGCTGCAGCAGACGCTCTACGCGATGGGCAGCGCGGTGCTCGAGGCGTATCCCGAGATCGTCGAGATCCGCATGTCGGCGCCGAACAAGCACCACTTCCTCTACGACCTCGCGCCCTTCGGCATCGACAACGACAACGAGGTGTTCCACGCCGACGACCGGCCGTACGGGCTGATCCAGGCGACCGTGACCCGCGACGACGCGCCCGACGCCGGGCCCGCGTGGGACCACTACACCGGGCTGGTCTGATGGCGGCCGCGCCGGCCGGTGCGGCACGCCGGGTGGTGATCGACGGATGCCACGTAGCGACCGTGGACGCGGCCGGTACCGAGCACGCCCGGGGGTACGTGGTCGTCGACGGCGACCGCATCACCGCGGTCGGCGCGGGGCCCGTGCCCGGTGAGCTCGCGGCATCCGCTCACGAGCGCATCGACGGGCGTGGCCACCTGCTCACGCCCGGCCTCGTGAACACCCACCACCACCTGTACCAGTGGCTCACGCGCGGGTTCGCGCAGGACGAGATCCTCTTCGACTGGCTCGTCGCGCTCTACCCCATGTGGTCGCGCATCGACGCCGACCTGGTGCGGGCCGGGGCCGCCGGTGCGCTCGCCGTGGCCGCGCGCTCGGGCTGCACGACCCTCGCCGACCACCACTACGTGTTCCCGGCGGGCGGCGGCGACCTGGTCGGCGCGATCGTCGAGGCCGGGTCGGAGGTCGGCATCCGCCTGCACGCGACGCGCGGCTCGATGGACCTCGGGCGCAGCGCGGGCGGCCTGCCGCCCGACTTCGCGGTCGAGACGACGGATGCCGCCCTGGCGGCCACTCGCGCAGCCGTCGACGCCTACCACGACGACGGGTTCTCGTCGATGGTGCGCATCGCCGCCGCGCCCTGCTCGCCGTTCTCGGTGACCGCCGACCTGTTGCGCGAGTCGGCCGTGCTCGCGCGCGACCTCGGCGTGCGACTGCACACGCACGGCGCGGAGACCGTGGAGGAGGAGGCGTTCTGCCGCGAGCGCTTCGGCACCTCGCCCGCGGGCTACCTCGAGTCGCTCGGTTGGCTCGGCGACGACGTGTGGATGGCGCACTGCGTGCACCTCGACGACGCCGACGTGCGGCGGTTCGCCGACACCGGCACCGGGGTCGCGCACTGCCCGTCGTCGAACGCGCGGCTCGCCGCCGGCATCGCGCCCGTGCGTGCGCTCGTCGCCGCCGGGGCGCCGGTCGGCCTCGGCGTCGACGGTGCGGCGTCGAACGAGTCGGGTCGGCTCGGCGACGAGATCCGCCAGGCCGTGCTGCTCGCGCGCCTGCGCGACGGCGCCGGGGCGATGGACGTGCGCACCGCGCTGCGCCTGGCCACGATCGGCGGCGCACGCGTGCTCGGCAGGCAGCACGAGCTCGGCTCGATCGAGCCCGGCAAGCTCGCCGACCTCGCCCTCTGGCGCATCGACGGCGTCGAGCACGCCGGCATCACCGACCCGGTCGCGGCCCTCGGCCTCGGTTCGCTGCCGCCGCTGTCGCGCCTGCTGGCCGGCGGCCGAACGGTCGTCGCCGACGGCGAGCTCGTCACCGCCGACGCCTGGGCGATCGCCGACGCGGCCGCCCGGGCGAGCGCGGCCCTCGCCGAGCGCGCCTGACCACCGAGCATCCAGTGGTTCAGCGCACGAACAGCGCCGCGTTCGCCTGCTCGACCTCGGCGTAGCGCGAGCCGGCCGCGCCGAGCGCCTGCTGCACGCCCGCGAGCGTCTGCTCGACGGACTGCTGCACGGCGCGCCACTCCGCGACGGCGGACTGGAACGCCGCCGACGCCTGCCCCGACCAGGCGCCCTGCAGCCCGGTCAACTGGGCGTTGAGCCCGGCGGTGTCGGCCATCAGCCGCTCGATCGTGGCCTGCGCGGCCGACGCGGTGGTCAGCACCTGGTCGCTGTCGACGTGGAACGTGGTCATGGTCGCATCCTCTCGTTCGGTGCGACCGACGCTAGGTCGCACAACGCGCCACCGCCCGGCCGCCGTGACCCAGAGGCATCCGCCCCACACCCGCCCCACCCTGTGGAGGGACGGCGCTTTTCAGGAGCCGGATTGACCGGCTGGGAGATTCCAGCGCGACATCCGCTCGATCTGCACGGATGCTGCACGAAAACCGCACCCCGCGCACTGATCCGCACCTGGCTCTGCCGGCACTCCTGAAAAGCGCCGTCCTACCCGAGCGGACGGGCCGGGCGAGGTGCGCGTGTCAGGCGGGCGCGTCGAGCGACCGCGGCGCGCGCGCCGAGTCGGCGAGCGGCAGGGTGACGCGGAAGGTCGCGCCGCCGCCGGGCGTCTCGGTCACCCCGACGGTGCCGTTGTGCGCGGCGACGATCGACGCGACGATCGCGAGGCCGAGGCCCGAGCCGCCGGTCTCGCGCGTGCGCGAGGTGTCGGCGCGCCAGAAGCGCTGGAAGATCTTCTCGCGGATCTGCGGCGGGATGCCCTCGCCGTGGTCGACGATCTCGACCGTCGCCGACTCGCTCGACCGGTCGGTCGAGACGACGATCTCGATCGGGCTGTCGTCGGGCGTGAAGCGCATCGCGTTCGCCATGAGGTTGGTGATCACCTGGCGGAGCTTGTTCTCCTCGGCCATGACGATCGCGGGCACCGCGTCCGACGTCTCCTCGCGCGGCTCCGGCTCGTTGCCCTCGAGATCGAAGAGCGGCTCGGGCTCGGCGGCGGATGCCTCGGGGGCGACGCCGCGCCGCGGCCGACGGCGCAACCGCGCGAGCGTCGCGCCTGCGAACGCGATCGGCCCCGAGCCGGTCGACGGCCGCGCGTCGGACGTGTCCTGCGTGCGCGAGGGCAGGCTCGTGGCATCCGTCGTCTCGTCGCCGTCGATGCCGCGGGCGACGACCGACACCGTGCGCGCGGGCGAGATGGCCATCGCGTCGAGCGCCGCATCGCGCGCGAGCGGTACGAGGTCGACCTGCGCGAGCGTGAGCGGCTTGGTCTCGTCGAGGCGCGCGAGCTCGAGCAGGTCCTCGACGAGCCCGCCCATGCGGATCGCCTCCTTCTCGATGCGATCCATCGCCTGGCCCACCTCGTCGGGCGACTGCAGCGCGCCCATGCGGTAGAGCTCGGCGTAGCCGCGCACCGACACGAGCGGGGTGCGCAGCTCGTGTGAGGCGTCGCCCACGAAGCGACGCATCTGCTCGATCGTGCGGGCGCGGTCGCGGAACGCGCGGTCGATGCGGTTCAGCATCGTGTTGAGCGACCGGTTCAGGCGCCCGACCTCGGTGTTCGGGGTCGCGCCGCCGAGGCGCTGGCTGAAGTCGCCGTCGGCGATCGCCGCCGCGGTGTGCTCCACCTCGCGCAGCGGCAGGAAGGTCGTGGTCACGAGCATCCGCGTGAGCAGTGCGCCGACCAGCACCACGCCGATGCCGAAGCCGAGGAAGATCGTGAGGTACGCCGCGAGCAGGTTGCGCGACTCGGTCATCGAGACGGCCACGAGCACGGGTGCGAAGTTGCCGTGGTTGTCGGCGTTTGCGACCAGCGTGATGGCGTGGAAGTTCGGGTCGCCGTTCACGTCGTGCAGCGTGCGCACCGTGTAGCCGCTCGTGCCGGCGTTCAGGAGCGAGACGTCCGACACCGTGAGCTGCGCGGGGATCTCGGGCCACGAGTCGCGGTCGTGCAGCAGCCAGTTGTGGGCGACGAACTCGCCCTCGCCGTCGTAGATCGCGATGAACACGTCGTCGGTCGTGTCGAGCCGCAGGTCCTCGCCGTCGAGGGTGTCGCCCGCGTCGCCGCCGACGAAGTACTTCGACAGCTCGCCGCGCGCGATCGCGACGAGCTTCTTGTCCTGCTGGTCCTCGACCCAGCTGCGCAGCATCGTCATCGTGCCGACGCCCGAGACGAGCAGGCCGAGCGTCAGCATCAGCACCGTCACGCCCGTGATCTTGGAGCGCAGCGAGATGCGGCTCCAACGGTCGGTGAGTGTCTGATGCATGGCGCCGCGAGTCTACGTGCGCGTACCTGAGTCAGGCCTTGGAGGCCTTGAGCATGTACCCGAAGCCTCGCTTGGTCTGGATCAGCGGCTCGCTCGAGTGCTGGTCGAGCTTGCGTCGCAGGTACGAGATGTAGCTCTCGACGATGCCCGCGTCGCCGTTGAAGTCGTACTCCCACACGTGGTCGAGGATCTGCGCCTTCGACAGCACGCGGTTCGGGTTCAGCATGAGGTACCGCAGCAGCTTGAACTCGGTGGGGGAGAGCTCGATCGGCACGTCGCCGACGAGCACCTCGTGCGTGTCCTGGTCCATGGTGAGCTCGCCCGTGCGGATCACGGCGTCCTCGTCGGCGTGCATGGTGCGGCGGAGGATCGCGCGGATGCGCGCGACGATCTCGTCGAGGCTGAACGGCTTGGTGACGTAGTCGTCGCCGCCGACCGTGAGGCCGGTGATCTTGTCCTCGGTGTCGTCCTTGGCGGTGAGGAAGAGGATCGGCGCCGTGTACCCGGCCGAGCGGAGGCGCTTGGTGACGCCGAAGCCGTTCATGTCGGGCAGCATGACGTCGAGGATGATGAGGTCGGGTTCCTCCTCGATCACCGCGGAGATGGTCTGCGCGCCGTTGCCGACCGCGCGCACGGCGAAGCCCGCGAAGCGCAGGCTCGTGGTCAGCAGGTCGCGGATGTTCGGCTCGTCGTCGACGATCAGGATGCGTGGTCCGTCGCTCATGCCCCCAGTATCTGCGCATTCACTGGAACTTGCCTGTGAGTCCGTCGAATGCCCGTCGACGGGCGGCTGTGGCGGGGCCGCGCGCCGGCCATGTGCGCGCCCTGCATCCGCCGTGCATCCGGGCCCCGCCGGTGCGCCGCGAACCGCCGCGTGGAAGACTCGGCTCATGGCGAGCACCGGGCGAGTGATCATCGTGGGCGGCGGACTCGCGGCGGCCCGGGCGGCCGGCGCGGCACGCGAGGCGGGGTTCGACGGGGAGCTCGCGCTGGTCGCCGGCGAACCGCTGCTGCCGCACGAGCGGCCGCCCCTGTCGAAGGGCTACCTGCAGGGGTCGGATGCCGCCGACGCGATCTTCCCCCACGACGCGGCCTGGTACGCCGAGCACGACGTCGACGTGCGCACCGGCTCCGAGGCGGTGGGCCTCGACACGGATGCCCGTGAGCTGACGCTCGCCTCCGGCGACCGCCTCGGCTACCGGCGCCTCCTGCTCGCGACCGGCGCCCGCGCGCGCCGGTTCGCCGGCGACGGCGCCGACCTCGACGGCGTGCACCACCTGCGCACCCTCGCCGAGTCGACCGCGCTGCGCGACGCGATCTCCGGCGGCGACCGTCGCGTGGTCGTCGTGGGGGCCGGCTGGATCGGCCTCGAGGTCGCCGCGGCCGCCCGCACGTACGGCAACGAGGTGACGGTGCTCGGCCACGGCGACGTGCCGCTCGCCCGCGAGATCGGCCCGCAGCTCGGCGAGGTGTTCGCCGGGTTGCACCGCGAGCACGGCGTCGACCTCCGCATGGGCGCCGACGTGACCGCGCTGCGCGGCGACGGCGCCGTGTCGGCGGTCGTGCTCGGCTCCCGGGAGGAGGTGCCGGCCGACGTGGTCGTGTTCGGCATCGGCGCGGTGCCGAACGTCGAGCTCGCGGCATCCGCCGGCCTCACCGTCGACGACGGCATCGTGGTCGACGCGCACCTGTCCGCGAGCGCGCCCGGGGTCTTCGCGGCGGGCGACGTGGCCAGTGTCTTCTCGCCGACCGTCGGTACGCACCTGCGCGTGGCGCACTGGGGCAACGCCGACGCCTCCGGCACTGCCGCGGGGCGGGCGCTCGCCGGGGAACGCGTGACGTACGACGAGATCCCCTACTTCTTCACCGACCAGTACGACCTCGGCATGGAGTACTCGGGGTACGCGTCGCTCGCCGGCGGCGCCGAGCTCGTGGTGCGCGGCGACCTGCCGGGGCGCGAGTTCCTCGCCTTCCGGGTGGCCGACGACCGTGTGGTCGCGGGCATGAACGTGAACGTGTGGGACGTGAACGAACAGGTGCAGCGGCTGATCCGCTCGGGCGCCCCGGTCGACCCGGCAGCGCTCGCCGACCCGGACGTGCCGCTCGAGGCGATCGGCGCGTGAGCGCGCACGCCGTGCGCCGGATCGCCGGCCGCGAGATCGACTTCGCCCGACGGGTGGTCGTCATGGCCATCGTCAACCGCACGCCCGACTCGTTCTACGACCGCGGAGCGACGTTCGCGCTCGACGCCGCGGTCGGGGCGGCGCTCGCCGCGTACGCCGACGGCGCGGACTGGGTCGACGTGGGCGGGGCGAAGTTCGCACCCGGACCCGCGATCTCCGTCGACGAGGAGATCGATCGGGTGGTGCCGGTGGTCGCCCAGCTCGCCGGTGCCGGGGGCATCTCGGTCGACACGTTCCAGCCCGACGTCGCCCGCGCCGCGATCGACGCCGGTGCGCACGTCATCAACGACACGACGGGCATCCACGACCCGCGCATGGCCGACGTGGTCGCCGACAGCGACGCGACGATCGTGATCACGCACAGTCTCGCGGCGCCGCGCACGCCGCATCCCGCGCCCGCCTACGGGGACGTCGTGACCGAGGTCGCCGACTTCCTGCGCCGCCGGGTGGACCTCGCGCTCGAGCGCGGCGTGCCGCCCGAGCGCATCATCGTCGATCCCGGTCACGACCTCAACAAGCACACGACCGACTCGCTCGAGCTGACCCGGCGCCTCGGGGAGATCGTCGCGCTGGGGCATCCGACCCTCGTCGCGCTGTCGAACAAGGACTTCATCGGCGAGACCCTCGCGCGCGACCGCGGCGACCGCGTCGCCGGGTCGCTCGCGGCCGCCGTCTGGTGCGTGACGCAGGGCGCCCGGGTCGTCCGCGTGCACAACGTGCGCGAGACCGTCGACGCGATGCGCATGACCGAGGCGATCCTCGGCTGGCGGGTGCCCGCGGGCCCGCTCGTCCACAACATGCCGGCGACGCCCGACCTGCCCGAGGAGGTCGCCCGATGATCGACCGCGATGCCATGCTCGACGCCTACGCGTACGCCGAGGGCGGGGGCCTGCGGGTCAACTTCGTGTCGAGCCTCGACGGGGCGGCGACCGTCGACGGCCGCTCGGGCGGACTCGGCGCCGAGGACGACCAGCAGCTCATGGGCGTGCTCCGCTCCCTCGCCGACGTGGTGCTCGTCGCGGGTGGCACGCTCCGCCACGAGGGCTACGGCGCGCTGCGGCTCGGGCCCGAGAACGCGGCCTGGCGGCGGGCGAACGGGAGGACGCCGCACCCGCGACTCGCGATCGTGTCGTCGAGCCTCGCCTTCGCGGCATCCGACCCGATCTTCGCCGACGCCCCGGAGCGCCCGATCGTCGTGACCCACGCCGCCTCGCCCCCCGACCGCCGTGCCGCGCTCGCCGACGTGGCCGACGTGCTCGTGGCCGGCGACGACGCCGTCGACCTGCGCGAGGCCGTCGACGCGCTCGCGCACCTCGGGCACGGCGACCTGCTCTGCGAGGGCGGGCCGAGCCTGTTCGGCGACCTGCTCGACGCGGGCCTCGTCGACGAGCTGTGCCTCACGCTCGGCCCGGTGCTCGTGGGCGGCGACGGCCCGCGCATCGTGAGGCACGCCGACGAGGGCATCCGGCGGATGCGACTCGTGCACGCCCTCCCGTCGGGCGACCTCGTGTTCCTGCGCTACCGGCGGGCGTAGCGGGCGCGGTTACGCGGCCAGCGCGTGCGCGTCGAGGATGGTGTAGCTGTAGCCCTGCTCGGCGAGGAAGCGCTGGCGGTTCTGCGCGAAGTCCTGGTCGACCGTGTCGCGCGAGACCAGCGTGTAGAAGTTCGCCGACAGGCCCGACTCCTTCGGCCGCAGCAGCCGGCCGAGGCGCTGCGCCTCCTCCTGGCGCGAGCCGAACGAGCCCGACACCTGGATCGCGACGGTCGCCTCGGGCAGGTCGACCGAGAAGTTCGCGACCTTCGAGACCACGAGCACCTGCGTGGTGCCGTCGCGGAACTCCTGGAACAGGCGCTCGCGCTCGTCGACCGGCGTGGCACCGGTCAGCTGCGGCGCGCCGAGCGCCTCGGAGAGCTCCTCGATCTGGTCGAGGTACTGGCCGATCACGAGGATGCGCTCGCCGGCGTGCTTCGCGACCAGCTCGCGCACGACGTCGAGCTTGGCCGGAGCGGTGGCGGCGAGCCGGTAGCGCTCGTCGTCGGCGGAGGCCGCGTAGGCGAGCCGCTCCGACTGCGGCAGGTCGATGCGCACCTCGTAGCAGGCGGCGGGGGAGATGAAGCCCTGCGCCTCGATCTCCTTCCACGGTGCGTCGAAGCGCTTCGGCCCGATCAGCGAGAACACGTCGCCCTCCCGGCCGTCCTCGCGCACGAGCGTGGCGGTGAGGCCGAGTCGGCGGCGGGCCTGCAGCTCGGCCGTGAGCTTGAACACGGGCGCGGGCAGCAGGTGCACCTCGTCGTAGACCACGAGGCCCCAGTCGAGCGCGTCGAGCAGCGCGAGGTGCGCGTACTCGCCCTTCCGCTTCGCGGTGAGGATCTGGTAGGTCGCGATCGTGACCGGCTTGACCTCCTTCACCTGACCGGAGTACTCGCCGATCTCCTCGGGGGTGAGCGAGGTGCGGCGCAGCAGCTCGTCGCGCCACTGCCGGGCGGAGACGGTGTTCGTGACCAGGATCAGCGTGGTCGTCTTCGCCGTGGCCATCGCGCCCGCGCCGACGAGCGTCTTGCCCGCGCCGCAGGGCAGCACGACGACGCCCGAGCCGCCGTCGAAGAAGTTGTCGACGGCCTTGCGCTGGTAGTCGCGCAGGTGCCAGCCGTCCTCGGCGAGGTCGATGTCGTGCGGGGTGCCGGGCGTGTACCCGGCGAGGTCCTCGGCGGGCCAGCCGAGCTTCACGAGCTCCTGCTTGAGCTGCCCGCGCGCCCACGCGGCAACGAGGAATCCGGTGTCGTCGATGCGCTCGCCGAGCAGCGGCGCGATGCGCTTCGCCCCGGTCACCTCGGTGAGCACGGCCAGGTCGTCGCTGCGCAGGCGCAGGTCGCCGTCGTCGGTGCGGTCGATGACGAGGCGCCCGTAGCGGCCGACGGTCTCGCGGATGTCGACCGCGACGGTCGTCGGCACCGGGAACTTCGAGTACCGCTCCAGCGTGCCGAGCATGTCGTCGGCATCGTGTCCGGCGGCGCGCGCGTTCCAGAGGCCGAGCCGCGTGATGCGGTAGGTGTGGATGTGCTCGGGCGCGCGCTCGAGCTCGGCGAAGACCGCGAGGTCGTGGCGCGCGTCCTCGGCGAGCGGGTTCGCGACTTCGAGCAGTACGGTGCGATCGCTCTGGACGATCAGGGGGCCGTCGGACATAGCGAACCAGTCTACCCGCCGGGCGGGTGGTGGGGGCGGATGCCCCGGGGCTCAGCCCGCGCTCACTCCGCCGGGGCGTCGGACACGCCCGCGATCGCCGAGATCGGCAGCGTGCGCTCGATGTCGGTCGCCCGGTCGCGCGCCCGCATCCGCCCGTTCGCCACGCTCGTCGGCTCCAGCACGAAGTCGACCACGTCACCCCCGGGCATCCGCACGCTGACGGTGACGGCCGACCGCTCGCGCGCGGCCGTCTCGAGTCGGCGCGACAGCCAGGCCTGCTCGGTGCTGTGGTCGTCGGCGCCGTCGAAGACGCGCGCCACGAGTTCGGCCACCAGGTCGCGCGGGGGCGGCTGCTCGGCGACCCGGGCGACGCGGTGCCGGCGCAGCACGACGATCTCGCCGGTCTCGTCCTCCGCGGCGACGGGGTAGCGGGCGTCGCTCAGCGCCCAGAACACGACGTCGGCGCCGAAGCGGCTCGTGAGGCGGTGCGGGCCGGTGCGCACGAGCCCGAGCGACTGCAGCGACTGGTCGACCGCGATCGTGCCGATGAGTCCGTCGTCGTCGCTGCGCACGTAGCTGCGCGCGGGCATCTCGCCGGGGCCGAGCGAGCCGACGCGCACGCGGCCGTAGCGCGTGGCGGTCTCGGTCACGAGGTACTCCAGCGGCTGCGGAACGCCCGTGAGCGAGATGCCGCGGAGGAACTCGAGCAGGGTCTCGGCGGTCTCGCCGGCGGCGAGGGCGCGGTTGACGGATGCCGCGGAGACCCGGTAGCTCGACGCGAGCTCGCGCGCCTCGACGTCGGCGAGCACGCGCAGGCGCGCGTCGAGCGGCGGGGCGAGCGGGCCAGGGGCGACGATCGACAGGTCGTGCTGCACGTACACCTGCTCGACGTGGCCGGGCAGCAGGGCGACGGTCGCGGCGACGGCGTGGCCGATGTCGCCCGAGACCACGGCACGGCCGGCCGGCACGGGCACGCCCGACACCGTGAGGCCGAGCGCATCGGCCTCCGCGGAGACGACGCGGGCGCGGTCGTCGAGCCACGCGCCGCCCGCGGGGTAGAACCAGCGCGCCTCGTCGATGAGCGCCGCCGGACCGCCGATCGGCGAGCGGTCCGCGATCAGCGCGAGGAGCTCATCCGGCAGGCGGTCGCGCCACGCCGTCGCGAGCAGGCGCCAGCGATCGGGGGTCTCGGCCTCGAGCCACGCCTCGCCGCGCGGGGTCTCGAGCCAGTAGCCGGTGTCGCGCGTGAGCAGGTCGCTGCGCGCGGCGAGGTCCATGAGCGCGGGCAGCTCGTCGAGCTCGATGCCGGCTGCGGCGGCGAGGCGCTTCGCATCGGGCAGCGCGATGCCGCCGCGCACGAGCTCGCGCGCCGGCTCGAGGCTGACCGCGGCGACGATCTCGGCGAGTGCGGCGATGGTGCGGAACGCGCGCTCGGCGGCCAGGCGCGACACGAGCCCCTGGTCCACGTCGTCGCCGCGCACGAGACCGGGTGGCGGCGGGGCCGCGAGGGCGGCCGCATCCGGCAGGTCGTCGTGGATGCGCGCGCGCAGCCGGTCGGCGACCTCGCGCTGCACCAGCATTCCGCGGCCGTCGCCGTCCTCACCGTCGCTGAGCACGAGCAGGCGCTCGTCGAGCGCGCGCAGGCGCAGCGCGGCATCCGCTCGACCGGGCGCGTCGGGGGCGATGCCCGGCCAGCCCTCGAGCACGCGATCGAGCGCGAGTCGCCCGTCGTCGGGGGCGAGCTCGACCGCCACGGCGAGGAACGCCAGGAGGCGCCGGTCGAGCCGCGCGAACGCGTGGTCGAGCGAGTCGTCGGCGAGCAGCGCCTCAGCGAGGTCGAAGACGTCGTCGATGCCCGAGGGGTCGACCCGTCGGGCGCGGATCGCGGCCGCGACCGACTCGCGCTCCATCGCGCGCAGTCGAGTGGCCAGCGGGAGCATCGGCTGCGATCAGGCCGGACCCCGGCGGGACTCCCGAGAGCGCCGAACGCCGTTGACGATGAGCAGCGCGACGAGCAGCAGGAAGCCGATCGGCAGCCCGACGAGCGGCAGCACGATGATGAACGGCCAGATGCCCTGGCTGAACCCGTCGTCGTCTCCGACCCCCGACAGCGTGCCGATCATGACCGCGAAGAAGGCCAGGATGGAGAAGCCGACGGTCGCGGCGACCATGTAGGCCAGGACGCGCTCGGCGCGGTGGTCGCTCGGTGGGGTGCTCGTCGTCACATGGTCAAGGATAGGCCAGGCGCCGGACCCGCCTCGCACTAGACTGGGAGGTCGGGGCGGCGGCAGTGTCGCGCGCCCGCAACACGCGAGTGAGTGAGGGTCAGCATGCCAACCGGCAAGGTCAAGTTCTTCGACGAGGAGAAGGGCTTCGGGTTCATCTCCGGCGACGACGGCCAGCAGGTGCACCTGCCCGCGTCGGCGCTGCCCGCGGGCGCATCGGTGCGCTCGGGGTCCCGAGTCGAGTACGGCGTGGCCGAGGGCAAGCGCGGCGCGCAGGCGCTGTCCGTGCGCGTGCTCGACGCCGGACCGAGCATGACGAAGCTGCAGCGTCGGCCGGCCGACGAGATGGCGATCATCGTCGAAGACCTCGTGAAGTGGCTCGACATCACCGGCGGCAAGCTGCGCAACGGCCGCTACCCCGACCGCGCCGAGGGGCGCAAGATCGCGGCCGTGCTGCGCAAGGTCGCCGACGATCTCGATGCCTGACATGCCCGACGAGACGGAGGTCGACGAGACGCGCGACCGGGCCGAGCAGTCGGCGGAGACCGAGGCGGTCGAGGTCGAGGTGACGGATGCCGCTTGGCCGACGGATCGCCCCGAGGCGACGGATGCCCCCAGGGGGACGGATGCTGCCGAGGCGACGGATGCCGCTGAGCCGGCCGAGGTCGCCGAGCCGGAGCCCGTCGTCGCCGACGAGGTGCTCCTCGCCGCGGTCGACCTCGCACGTTCGGCGCTGCTCGAGGTGACGCCGGCGGAGACCGTCGGATCCGTGCGGGGCCACGTCGTCGACGGCCCGCATGTGCTCTCGCTGCTGTTCGATGCGCGCGTGACCGGCTACCCGGGGTGGACCTGGAGCGTGACGGTCGCGCGGGCGGACGACGACGGCGAGGCGCAGGTGCTCGAGAGCCAGCTCGTGCCCGGCACGGGTGCGCTCGTCGCGCCCGAGTGGGTGCCGTGGGCCGATCGGCTCGCCGAGTACCGCGCCGCGCAGGCGCGCGCCGAGGCCGAGGCTGCCGAGCGCGCGGCTGCTGAGGGCGGCGACGACACCTCCGGCGACGATGACGCCGACGAGTCGGACGCCGAGGGCTCGGACGCCGACGACTCGGCGACCGCGGGCGATCTCGGCACCGACGACCTCGACGACCCGGACGATCTCGACGACGACGCCGAGGACGGCGACGACGTCTTCGACGGCGTCGACATCGACGGTCTGGCCGACCACGGGTCGGAGGACGACTCCGACGACGAGGCCGATTCGGATGACGACGAGGAGGACGACTCGGACGACGACGACGACGAGGACTCCGACGACTCCGACGACGCCGAAGACTCCGAGGACGAGGACTTCGACGAGGACGACATCGACGAGGACGACGAGCTCTCCGAGGACGACGACACCGACGAGGACGGCTTCGACGAGGACGACTCCGACGACGAGGACGCCGACGACGAGCACACCGACGACGAGGACGACTCCGAGGAGGCGTGACGCGCCCTGGTCAGCGCGCCCGGCGCCGCCGCAGCTGCACGACGACGAGGGCGATGAGGCCCAGGGCGATGCCGACGATGGCGGTCTCGAGCAGCCAGCCGAGGCCGGCCGCGTCGAGCGATTCGCGCCACACGATGGTCGCGACGAGCGCGAGGACCCAGCAACCGGTCCCGACGAGCACGGCCGTGCGGGCGTCGGCCCGAACCGGTGCGGGATCGGGCCGCCGTTCGTCCTCGCTCAGCCAGAGGCGCATCAGCCGAGGTGCTCCAGCACGTGGTCGAGGCACGCGGTCAGCGCCCGCACGTCGTCGGGCTCGATCGCGGTGAAGGTGGCGACGCGCAGCTGGTTGCGACCGAGCTTGCGGTACGGCTCGGTGTCGACCACGCCGTTCTCGCGCAGGGTGCGGGCGATGGCCGCGGCATCCGTCGAGTCGTCGAAGTCGATCGTGACGACCACCTGCGAGCGGTGCGCCGGCTCGGCGACGAAGGGGTGGGCCACGGGGGTCGCGGCCGCCCAGTCGTAGAGGACGCCGCTGGACTCCCGCGTGCGCGCGTCGGCCCAGGCGAGCCCGCCGTTGCCGTTGATCCAGTCCAGCTGGCTCTCCATGAGCAGCAGCGTCGAGATCGCGGGCGTGTTCAGCGTCTGCTCGAGGCGCGAGTTCGACAGCGCGTTCGCGAGGCTCAGGAACTCGGGGATGTAGCGGTCCGACGCGGCGATGCGCTCGATGCGCTCGATCGCGGCGGGGGAGACGAGCGCGAACCAGAGCCCGCCGTCGGAGGCGAGGTTCTTCTGCGGCGCGAAGTAGTAGACGTCGCACTCGAGCGGGTCGAACGCGACGCCGGCGGCGGCGCTGGTCGCGTCGATCACGGTGAGCGCGCCCGCGTCGCCGTGCACGCGGGTCACGGGCGCCATCACGCCCGTGGAGGTCTCGTTGTGCGGCCATGCGTAGACGTCGACGCCCTCGACGGCCTCGGGCTGGCTGCGCGAGCCGCCGTCGGCGGTGCGCACGTCGGGCGCCTCGAGCCACGGGGCGGCCGCGGCCTTGGCGAACTTGCCGCCGAACTCGCCGAAGGAGAGGTGCTGGCTGCGCCGCTCGATGAGCCCGAACGCGGCGGCGTCCCAGAACGCGGTCGAGCCGCCGTTGCCGACGAGCACCTCGTAGCCGTCGGGCGCCTGGAACAGGTCTGCGAGGTGCGAGCGCACGCGTCCGACGAGCTGCTTGACCGGCGCCTGACGGTGGCTCGTGCCGATGACGCCCGCCCCGGCGCGAGCGAGGTGCTCGAGCTGCTCGGGCCGCACCTTCGACGGACCGCATCCGAAGCGGCCGTCGGCGGGCAGGAGCGACTCTGGGATCACGAGGTTCGGCATGCTGCGAGTCTAGCCAGCGCCCCGCCGACGGTAGGCTGTGTGACGGCACGCTGGGCGGCGGGAGCAGGAGGACCGGTGACCGATCTCATCGACACGACGGAGATGTACCTCCGTACCATCCTCGACCTCGAGGAGGAGGGCATCGTGCCGCTGCGCGCCCGCATCTCCGAGCGCCTCGGCCACTCGGGGCCGACCGTGTCGCAGACGGTGGCCCGCATGGAGCGCGACGGCCTCGTCGTCGTCTCGGGCGACCGCCACCTGGAGCTCACGACCGACGGCCGCGAGAAGGCCGTGCACGTGATGCGCAAGCACCGCCTCGCGGAGCGCCTGCTCGCCGACGTGATCGGCCTCGACTGGGAGTACGTCCACGACGAGGCATGCCGGTGGGAGCATGTCATGAGCGAGCACGTCGAGCGCCGGCTCATCGAGATCCTCGGCCACCCGACCGAATCGCCCTACGGCAACCCCATCCCCGGGCTCGCCGAGCTGGGCGTGGCCCCCGCGGCGCCGTTCATGGAGGGCGTCGTCAACGTCGTCCGCGAGCTCGAGTCCGGTGCGGAGTCGGTCTCCGGCCGCATCCGTCGCATGGCCGAGCCGGTGCAGTTCGACCCGGTGCTGCTCGGGCAGCTGAAGGAGGCCGGCGTCGTGCCCGGGGCATCCGCTCGCTTCTCGATGAGCGACGGGTACGTGGCGGTCGACGTCGAGGGCCAGGACGAGGGTCTGGAGCTCCCGACCGAGGTCGCGGGGCACATTTTCATCGCAACCTGATCCGGGGTCGTGCGGAACCGCGGAATCATGCGGATCCACGCACGGGATGTCCCCCGGACTGGGGACATTGCTTCGTTACCGAATCGTGAGAAATTCCGGCTCAGGATGTGACATACGCGCGCGAATGACGTAGCGTCACCACTCAGTCGCCGCCACGAAGCCAGACGGCGCACACGAGTCAAGACGTCCCCCTGTCTGTCTCTTGCCTCGTGAAACGTACGCGCAAGCGCACACGGACGGGGTGGATGCCACAAGCACCGCGGGGGCGCCGGAGGTACGACTTGGCTCGGAAGACTCGCCGCGGTTCGACCACGAACCCCACGAACGCATCCACCCAGATCGCCCGCTCGGGCAACGAGATCGCCACCCCTGACGCACCATTCGCCTCGACCAAGGGGCTGCGCCGCGGCGTGGCCGCCAACGTCGTCGTGATGTCGGTGGCCGCCGGAATCGTCGGCACGCTCGCCCTGCCCGCCTACGCCTTCGCGCCCGGATCGCAGGACCCGCAGTTCGGCGCCAGCGAGGCCGCGCAGATCACGAAGGCCGAGGCGCAGAGCGTCGAGGTCGACGAGGAAGCGGTCGCCGCCGAGATCACCACCGACAGCTACGAGGCCGTCACCAAGGAGGAGATCGACCGGCAGCGCCGTGAGCGCGAGGCCGCCGAGGCCGCCGAGGCGGCACGTCGTGCGGCGGAGGCTGCCGCCGAGCGCGCCGCCGCCAACGCGGCGATGACCTCCTACGGCGAGACCGCCGCAGCGTCGACCGCGTCGTACGCGGCCCCGAGCACGAGCTACAGTCCCGCAGCGGTGTTCGCCACCGCCTCGCAGTACATCGGCGTCCCGTACGTCTACGGCGGCGCGACGCCCGCCGGCTTCGACTGCTCCGGCTTCGTCATGTACGTCTTCGCCCAGTACGGCATCTCGCTGCCGCACTCGTCGGCCGGCCAGGCCGCCGCGGGCACGCGCATCCCGCTCTCCGAGGCCCAGCCCGGCGACCTCGTCATTATGTCGGGCCACGACGGCTTCTACGCGGGCAACGGCAACATCCTGCACGCCCCGTACCCGGGTACGTCCGTGCGCATCCAGCCGATCTGGACGTCGAGCTACTACATCGTCCGCATCAACGGCTGAGCCCGCGGGTCGCGCCCGCGTGTGAACACCTCGTGACGAGATGCCGAATCGGCGCGCCTCGGGGACCCCGCCTCGCGCGCGTGGGTTAGCCTGAAGCCCTGACGTATCGAGTGAACCGTCGGGAGTTGCCAGATGATCGACGTACGCAGCATCCATTCCGCGGATGACCGCGTGCAATTCGACCTGCGGCACAGCAGTACGCAGCACAGCGCCGGCTCGCTGAGCCATGCGCACGAGAACCAGGGCATCGTCATGCAGACGGTGCCCTTTTTCTTTGCCTGCGAACGCCTCCCGCACCCGGTGCGTCGGAACCGTTCACGCGGCTGGGCGCCATCCAGCCCCGATCGAAAGGCACGCCATGCGCACCCTGGTGCTCAACGCCGGCTATGAGCCGCTGGCGGTCGTCTCGTTCAAGCGGGCCCTCATGCTCGTCATGAACGAGAAGGCCACCGTCATCCGCAGCGACGAGGAGCACCCGGTCCTCGCGGCGAGCGGATCGTGGGACCGCCCCTCGGTCATCATCCTCACGAGATACGTGCGCACGCCGTACTCGCGCCCGATCCCCGTGTCGCGACGCGGAGTGCTGCGCCGCGACGAGCACCGCTGCGCGTACTGCGCCAGGTCGGCCACGACGATCGACCACGTGCTGCCCCGCTCGCGCGGCGGACGCGACACGTGGGAGAACCTGGTCGCGTGCTGCCTGCGCTGTAACAACGTCAAGGGCGACCACACGCCGGCCGAGATGGGCTGGGAGCTGCGCTTCACCCCCCGCATGCCGAACGGGCGCAGCTGGCTCGTGCGCGGCTTCGAGCGGCCGCTCCCGCAGTGGGACGAGTACCTCGAGGTGGCCTGATCGAGTCGCTCCGGTGGTTCTCCACAGCCACCGGCGCGCCCGTGCTCCAATCGTGACAACCGGGCGGACGGTGCCGTACAGTTGGAAACCGTCGCGCTGCCCCCAGCTCGCGGCGACAACCTGAGTTCCCCGCTCCGCGTGCACCAGCGTGGTCGAGGGTGCGCAACGGAGGACTGAGCGTGGCCGAACCCGGATCGAGTGGCGAAGACATCTGGCCATTCGCGTCGATCGCGCCCGATCCGCAGGTACCCGACCAGAACGCGGGCTTCGCCACGCGTCGCGAGGCACGAACGGCCGAACGCCGCGGCCCGCGCCGGTCGCGCGGGGAGCGGAGCGCCGAGCGCACGCCGTCGCCCGGCGCGAAGGCGCAGCCTGCAGCGAGTGCGCCGCCCGAGCCAGCCGCGACTGCGTCGCCGTCGCCCGCTGCGACAGTGCCGCCGTCGCCCGCCGCGACCGTGCCGCCGTCGCCCGCCGTCGATGACGCGGCCCCCGCGTACGCCGGGCCGCCGAGGACCACGCCGCGGAAGACGCAGACCGCACCGCCCGCCCGGCCGCCGCGCGCATCGGCGCCCCCCGCCGGCCGCTCGCGGGCCACGGGCCGCACGGTCGCGACCATGCTCGTCGTGCCGGCGCTCGTCGGCACCCTCGCCCTCCCGGCGTACGCCCTGGTTCCGGGCGACCCCGGCTTCGCGGCATCCGACTCCTTCAACCAGTCGCGCGCCGAGGCGCAGGACGTCATCGTCTCCGATCTCGCCGCCGCTTCGTCGGTGTCGCGCGACGGGTACGCGGCCGTCACCGCGGACGAGCTCGAGCAGGTGCGCCTCGCCGAGCAGCGCGCCGCGTGGGAAGCGCAGGCCGCCGCAGCGCGCGCCGCGGGCGGCTACTCGGTCGTCGCCGAGCAGGCCGAGGGCGACGACTACCCGTGGTGGAACCAGACGCCGAACGACTACGGCGGCGGGCTGTCGCCGCTCGGCTACTACTACCGCGAGTGCGTCGACTTCGTGGCGTGGCGCCTGAACCGCGACGCCGGCTCGACCGCTGCGCCGTGGCGCTGGGCGTGGGCGAACCTCGCCTCGGGCAGCGCGTACCGGTGGGAGAGCGAGTGGCGCGCCCACGGATGGGTCGTGAGCAGCGAGCCCGTCACGGGCGCGGTCGCGTGGTTCCCGTACAACCACGTCGCGTACGTGCAGTCGGTCGGCGACGGCACGGTCGTGCTCGAGGAGTACAACTGGAACAGCGACCACTCGTACCACACGCGCACCATCGCCTGGGGCGACGCGATCTACCTCTACCCGCCGAAGTAGCGGGCCGCGCCGCGACTGGCGCAGGGGCCGGGCGACGGATGCCCCGGGGCATCAGTCCATGCGCAGCAGGCAGGCCGGCCCTGGCGTGGCGACCGGCTCGCCGACCTGCGACATGCGCCCGCTGGCGGGGTCGACCGCGAGCACGGTCAGCGAGTCAGACGCCATGTTCGCGATGACGAGGAACCGGCCGTCGGCCGTGAACTCGATGTCGCGCGGGTGATCGCCCGCGACCGGGAACTCGTCGAGCAGCTCGAGCGTGCCGGCCTCGTCGTCGGCGAGGATCGTGCTCACCGTGTTCGGCGTGCGGTTCGCCACCGCGAGCAGCCCGGTCGGCGACCGGCGCAGCGCCGACGAGGCGGCCGCGCTGCCGGCCATGGTCGAGACGATCGCGGTCGTCTCGCCGCGCTCGGGGGCGTCGAGGTCGACCAGGCCCAGCGTGCCGTCGAGCTCGTATGCGACGACCGCGTGCCGGCCGAGCACGACGAGGTGGCGCGGGCCGGAGCCGGGCCGCAGGTGGATGTCGGCGTGCGTGTCGTCGCCGGCGGCGAGCGCCGCGAGGCCGTGCACGCGCAGGCGGTCGGCGCCGAGGTCGGCCACGACGAGCTGCGATCGGGCGGCGTCGACCACGGCCTGGTGCGCGTGCGGGGACTCCTGCCGCGAGGCATCCGGCCCGCTGCCCTCGTACGCGACGCGCAGGTGCTGCGGGCCGACGCCGTCGGGGCCGAGCGGATGCACCGACAGGCTGCCGCTCGTGTAGTCGGCGGAGAACGCCCAGCGCCCGTCTGGGCTGATCGAGACGTGGCAGCTGTCGGCGCCGCCGGTCGGCTGCCGCACGCCGAGCGCCTCGGGGCCGTCGTCGCCGAGGCGGAGCGCCGAGACGGCGCCGTCGTCCAAGTGGTGGGCGACGACGAGCGTGTCGCCGTGGCGCGCGAGGTACATCGGGTCGGGGCCGACGTCGACCGGATCGCCGAGCCAGACCGCTCCGGTCTCATCGACCTCGACGGGGCGGATGCCGGCGGCGGGAGTGCCGAGGAAGCCGGTGGTCGACGCCCCCAGCACGAACGCGGTGGACGAGGGCACGGGCGACGAGCTCATCCTCCGATCCTCCCACCACCGCAGGAGGCGTGCGCGCCCGCGATCAGTCGCCGAGGCCCACCCGGTCGGGCACCGCGGTCACGACGCCCGGCAGCCACGTCGACGGCTCGGGCCACGGTCGCCCGGTCGGCAGGTGCCGGAGCAGGCCGGCCAGGGAGGCATCCGCTTCGCTGCCCCAGGGGATGACCCGCATGGGCGACGCCGAGGCGATGACGCCGAGCCACCAGTGCCGCACCGTCGGCGCGAGCGCATACGGGTCGAGCACGACGTAGTAGTCGGGGATCGCGATCGCCTCGCGGTCGAGCGCGTCGACCGTGCGCTCGATCTCGAGCTCGAGCACGCCGAGGGTGGCGAGGTCGTCGTAGAACTCCGCCCACGCGCTCGCGACGTGCTGCAGCGGGTCGTGGTCGTGGAGGACGTACGGCGTAGACGACGAGGCGGTCCACGCGGTGACCTCCTCGTCGGTGCGGCCCGCGAGGCTGGCGCTGCGCACGTTGGCGAACCCGTCGAGCTGGCCGAGCGCCGCGCCCGCATCATCGCCGACCAGGACGACGGTGGTTGCGGTGGGGTGCTCCATTTTCGGAGTCTACGTCGGCCCTGCGGGGGTTCGTGTCACGATCGTGTGAACCTTGAGGGCGTGTCGGGCGGATGCCCCTGAGGCGGCCCGTCGCGTGTCCTGGCGCCCGCCCGGCCGCGGGTAGACTCGTCGCGCCAGCCTCTGTAGCTCAATGGAAGAGCAGTTGCGTCCTAAGCAAACGGTTGGGGGTTCGAGTCCCTCCAGGGGCACCGACTCGGGGAGGGTACCGGCCGCGCGGCCGGTGGCGGATGCGGGGAGCGCGATGGCGGCACCGACGGCACTGGAGCTCGGCAGGTCCGCCGTGGCCGATCGGCGCTGGGCTGCGGCCGCTGAGTGGTTCGCCGATGCGCAGCGCGATGACCCCTCAGCGCTGACCGTGCACGACCTCGAGGGCTGGTCGACGGCGCTGTTCCTCCGCGGGGAGCGGAACCGCGCGACCGAGGCGCTGACGACGGCGCACGATTCGAGCCTCGCCCGAGGCGATCTCGCCGGTGCGGCCCGGGCGGCCGGCGTGATGTCGATCCAGCTGCTCGAAGCGGGCGAGGTCGCCGGTGCCGGTGTCTGGGGCGCACGCGGCATGCGGCTGGCGGAGCAACTCGACGAGGCGAACCACCTCGGCGCGATGGTGGCACTCGTGCCGACCGCGTTCGGCGCGATGTTCGTCGGCGACATCGCCGACGCGATCCGGCGGTTCGACCGGATCGCCGCCGTCGCAGACCGCTTCGGCGACGCGGACCTGGCCGCACATGCGGCGTTCGGCCGTGGGATGTGCCTGACGATGCAGGGACGTGTCGCGGAGGGGTTCGCGAGCCTCGACGCGGCGATGGAGCCGGCGGTGGCCGGACGCCTCTCGTCGCTCACCACGTGCGTCGTCGTCCGCATGACGCTGGACGTCGCGCACCGCGGGTTCGACCTCGAGCGAGCGGAGCGCTGGACGACCGGCTTCGCGCGCTGGTGCGACGCGCAGCCGGAACTGGTCGCGTACACCGGGCAGGCCCACGCCTATCGCGCGGAGCTCGCGACGCTGCACGGTGCGTGGGCAGACGCGTCGGCGCACGCCGCACGCGCCGACGAGTCCCTGCGTGCCGGCGACTTCACCGCGGAGTACGTCGCGAACTACCGGCTCGCCGAGCTGCACCGGCTGCGCGGCGAGCTCCATGCAGCCGAGGACCACTATCGGCGTGCGGCGCGGACGGGGTGGGACCCGCAGCCGGGTCTCGCGCTCGCGCGGCTCGCCGCCGGGGATGCGGCGGGCGCGCAGTCGATGATCCGGAACGCTGCCGCAGGAGTCGACGACACGACGCGCCAGCGCCTCCTGCCGGCGATGGTCCGGATCGAGCTGGCCGCCGGAGACGTCGCAGCGGCACGGCGCGCGGCCGACGAGCTGGCCGAGGCCGCACGGGCGGTGCCCACACCCCTGTTCGACGCCGTCGCCGCGCTTGCCGCGGCGCGCGTCCTGCATGCGGAGGGCCGCACCTCCGACGCGCTCGGCGAGCTGTCGACGGCGCGAGCCGCGTTCGCTGCGATCGACGCGCCCTACGGGGTCGCGCAGTGCCGCCTGCTCGAGGGCCGGATCCGTCGGGATGCGGACGGCCCAGACGCCGGCCGGGCGCCCCTGGAGGCGGCCCGGCGAGGGTTCGTCGAGCTGGGCGCACGGCTCGACGTCGTCGCGATCGATGCACTCGATGGCCAGCGAAGCGTGGATGCGCTCACCGCGCGCGAGATCGAGGTGCTGCGGCTCGTCACCACCGGGCTCACGAACCGCGGCGTCGCCGATCGGCTGTCGCTCAGCGAGAAGACCGTGGCCCGGCACCTCAGCAACATCTACGGCAAGCTGCGGCTGTCGTCCCGCGCGGCTGCGACGGCGTGGGCGTACCAGCAGGGCATCGTCTGACGGGTGGCCGTCTGCATATCGCGCCGCGTTCGGATCGGGCCGTCTGCATACTCCTGCCCATCCCGCTCGCCGGGCCGAATGGTGCATCCTGCCGAAGCGGTCGCATCTTCCGCGCTCGTAGCGTGCAGACATGGACATCCCCGTGATCGCTGGAGCGATCTCGACCGCGGTCTTCGCGGCGAGCAACCTCCCCATGCTGCGCAAGGCGCTGCGCACGCGGGACGTCTCGTCGTACAGCCCGGTCAGCCTGGTCATGATCAACGCGGCCAACGTCGTCTACTCGCTGTACGTCTTCGCCCTCCCGCCGGGCCCCATCTGGGCGCTCCACTCGTTCTACCTCGTGTCGTGCGCGATCATGCTCGCCGTGCTGCTCGACCAGCGCCGCCGCGCGGCCCGTCGTACCGCCGTCGCGCGTGCGGGGTCGACGATCATCGAGAGGCGCCGCGCTGCTACAGTCCGTCCATGACAGAGACCCCCGCGCCGGCACGGCCGGCCGCCGCCACGAAGACGTGGCTCGTCATCGGCATCGTGTGCGCGCTCGCGCCCATGTGGTTGTTCGCCATCGCCGCGTTCGTCGGGCTCGGGCCGGCGAGCGCCACGCTCGTGTTCGCGCTGCCCGTGATCGCGTCGACGGTCGTCGCGGTATCGGCGTGGGCGCGGCTGCGGAAGGTCGGCGCTCGCGGTGCTGCGCTGACGGTAGGCATCCTCGCGATCGTGTTCGGCCTCGTGGGCTACTTCCTGTGGGCCAACCTCGCGTGGGTCGGGATGCAGTTCGGCAACGGACCGCTCTGACCGGGGCGGCTGTGCCTGTGGATACGGTTCGCCCCGCGGCAGTGCGTCGGCGGATTCCTGAAGTCCTACGTGCGCGGCGCATACGTCATCCCGGTACTGGTCGCACGTCGGACGACGGCGAGCCGTCCGGCACCGCAGGCGTGCCGATGCCGGAGGTGCTCCGCCGCCGTGAGCTGACCGACGTGGTCGCCTGACGCACGTTTCGTCGACGTCGCCGACCGACCGCGACACGCGCCGGCCGCCTCAGACGTCGTAGACGAGCACCGCCGCGCTGGCCCGCCCGATCTGCTCGGCGACCGGCAGGTGGGCGGGATGCACCAGGTACGCGTCGCGCGCCGCCTCGTCGTCGAAGGTCATCACGAAGCCGTACTCGTAGCCGCCCTCGAGTCCCTCGGGGCTCGAGCTCGGCCCCTCGCGGAGGTCGCGGATCGACGGGATCACCGCGGGGAGGCCGCGGATCGCCTCCCGGACCGCGGAACCGGGTACGGGGTCGTCCGAAGCCCAGCGCAGCAGGACGATGTGGGTCACGGGCATGCGGCCATCCTCTCGCGTCGGGGGCCCGGAGGCATCCGTCGACCGCGCAGGATTCGAGAAGTCCCGCGAACACCCCGCCAGTAGCCTGAGTCCATCACCGGGGTGGAACCCCGGACCGACGGATGGAAGGGAATGGAGTCCATCATGGCCGATCAGGACGGAACCGGATTCTCCGCCGAGGAGAAGGCGGCGATGCAGCAGCGCGCCGAGGAGCTCCGCTCGACGAAGGGGCTCAAGGGGGCCGCGAAGCTCGCCCGCGAGCTCGAGGCGTGCATGGACGCGATCGACGCGCTGACCGGCATCGACAGCGTCGTGGCGACGACGTTCCACCGCATCGTCTCCGAGGAGGCGCCGGACCTCAACCCGAAGACCTTCTACGGCTTCCCCGCGTGGGCCGACGCCGACGGCAAGGTCGTGATGTTCGTGCAGCCCAAGTCGAAGTTCGACACGCGCTACCCGACCGTGAACTTCGACGAGCAGGCCAAGCTCGACGACGGCGCCATGTGGCCGACGTCGTTCGCGGTCGTCGAGGTGAACGACGACGTGGAGCAGGCCCTTCGCGACCTGGTGGCGAGGGCGGTCGGCTGAGGCCCGGCACAGCGGTCGCGCAGTCAGGGTACGCAAGGTGGTGTGAATCCGACACACATGGATCATTATTGACACACATGACTCACGAGTGACACACTTGTCGGGTGGACCTCAGCAACGCAGGATCGGATCTTCTCGGGGCGACCGAGGCGAACGTCCTCCGTGCGCTCGCGCGGCTCGACGAGCCGATGAGCGGACGTCAGATCGCATCGCTTGCCGGTGAGCAGAGCCACTCGACCACGCAGCGGATCCTCCATCGCTACCGACGGATCGGCTTGGTCGAGGCGACCCAGCTGTCGTCGGCGACGCTCTACCGACTCAATCGCGAGCATGTCCTCTGGGGCCCGCTTCGCGAGATGCTCGACGCTGCCGCAGCGGTTGACCGGCAGATCGCCGATCTCGTTGCGGGCGAGTTCGGCGACTCGGCGCGCGTCGCCGCATTCGGTTCCGTTGCCGCAGGCACGTCACGACCGGACAGCGACTACGACGTGCTGCTGGTCGTCGGCGATGACGTTCCCGCCGGTGAGCGCGAGCGAGTGGCGACGACCGTCGCCGATCTGATCGAACGCCTCACGGGCAACGATGGTCAGGTCATCGACGTCAGCGAGTCCGAACTCCGGGACCTCGAACTGCACGGTGCCCCCATCGTCGCGGAGTGGAAGCAACATGCGCGACCGATCGACGGCAAGGGCCCGCTCCTGCAGCTTCGGAACGTCGCATGACGCCGCGGGGCTCGGCCACGACTCCGATGGGCCGTGCAGACGTATCTGCGCGAGCCGCGCAGGCGCGTTCGTTCCTCGAAGCTGCCCGGCTCACCACCGAGTTCGCCGATGAGCTCGGCGAGACAGCTTCGGCGAACGTCGCTGCGTCCAACGCGGTACTCGCGGGCATCGCTGCCGCCGACGCGATCTGCGGGATGGCGCTGGGCGAGCGATCGAGCTCAGGCAACCACAGCGACGCCGTAGCGCTGCTGAAGCGTGCGCACGGCGGTGCGGCCGCCTCGAACCAGCTCAAGGCGCTCATCGCGATCAAGTCCACCGCTGCCTACGAGCCGAGGATGGTGACGCCGACCAAGGCTGCGGAGGCGCTTCGCAACGCGGAACGGCTCGTGATGCTGATGGACGAGATCGTTCGCTGACCGCAGGCGCCACGAGGATTGCGACCGCTCTCGCACAAGTGCAGGCGACCCGAGACCTGATCCCGCACGGCCCGGTTCGCGCGCCCACAGGTTGCCGAGCACGTCGGGGTCGGGCCGCGATACTGGCGGGATGACCCCGATGGATGCGCCCGACGCCGGCCTGCGGCGCGCGGTGCTCGTCGTCGCCATCCTGAACGGCGCGTACTTCGGCATCGAGTTCGCGGTCGCGCTTGCGATCGGGTCGGTGTCGCTGCTCGCCGACAGCGTCGACTTCCTCGAGGACGCGAGCGTCAACCTGCTCATCTTCTTCGCGGTCGCGTGGGCCGCGCGCACCCGGTCGGTCGTCGGCCGCGGACTGGCGGTCCTCATCCTGGTGCCCGCGGTCGCGACGATCTGGATCGCGGTTGCGAAGATCCTCGACCCGCAGCCGCCCGAGGTCGTGCCGCTCAGCCTCGCCGCCGCCGGCGCGCTCGCGATCAACCTGCTGAGCGCCGTGCTGCTGGTTCGGCACCGGCACCACGCCGGCTCGCTGCCGAAGGCGGCATGGCTGTCGGCCCGCAACGACGCGCTCGCGAACATCGCGATCATCGGGGCCGCCCTCGTGACCCTCGTCTGGTCGTCGGGCTGGCCGGACATCGTCGTCGGGATCGGCATCGGCCTGTTGAACGCGGATGCCGCGCGCGCGGTGTGGCTCGCGGCGCGCGCCGAGCGGCTCGATGCCGAGGGTGCGGAGGCCTGACTCACGGGCATCCGCTCAGCTGTGCCAGGGAAGCGGCGCGAAGCCGCCGGGCCCGTGGGCGTCGAGGAACGCCCGGTGCACGGCCTCGCACGAGCGGCGCAGGGTCGTGAAGGAGCCGACGGACACCTCGCCGAACCAGGCGCGGTAGCCCACCTCGTCGCCGCGGCGCACGATCGTGACCCGGCCGTATTCGCGACCGAGCGAGTCGATCAGCACCCAGTGGCCGGCTGCCGGCTCGGATGCCGCGAGGATGGGATGCCATCGCGGAGGGGCCTCGGGCACGCATGCTCCTCGTCGTTCTCGACCGTTTCGGAGCGCGCCGGCCCGCGCGAGTCGATTCTACGTCGGCACCCCCGACGCCGACCCGGGCGTCAGTTCCAGCCGATCGCGTGCGACCAGCCCGCGATGTAGGCGCGGTCGTGCTCGCGCAGGCGCACGCCCCGCAGCGCGCGCGGGTCGCCGTCGACCTCGCACAGGTCGAGGATGCGGCGCACGACGCCCTCGCGCAGCGGCGCATCCAGGTCCTCGAGCACCTCGCGGCGGAGGTCGGCCTCGAGCATGGGCCACCAGAGGCCCACGGGTGGGAGGGCGGCGGAGTCGTGCGAGCGGTGGCTTCCGAGCGTGTCGGTCATCGGTGCCACGCGCTTGCGGTGGCGGCGGTCGAGTGGTGCATGGTTCCCCCTGTGGTGCGGTCGCGCTCGCGCGCGTCATCGCGCGCGGCGTCGGGCTCGACGATACGTTGTCCCCCGAACGGGGCACAGGGACTTGACTTCACGTGACGCGTACGATCACAGCGGCGTGCGCAGTCCTGCCGAGAGTGCGCTGTGGTGCTCGAACACCAGGTTCGTCTCGGTGAGGGCGACCGCGGGGTTCGCCGACAGGTTGTTGAGCACGAACTCCCGCACGTGTTCGCTGTCGCGCACCCGCACGTGGATGAGGAAGTCCTCCGCGCCGCCGAGGAAGAACAGCTGCGCGACCTCGGGCTGGCGCCGCAGCTCGTCGGAGATCTGCCCCATGAGGTGACGGGCGCCGGCGCGGATGCGCACGCTGACGAGCGCCTGCAGAGTGTAGCCGAGCGCCCGCGGGTCGATCTCGGCGGTGTAGCGCACGATCACGCCCCGGTCGCGCAGCGACTTCACGCGGGCGAGGCAGGTCGACGGCGACACCCCCACCTCGCGGGCGAGGTCGACGTTCGAGATGCGCGCGTTGTCGTGCAGGTGGGCGATGATCTCGCGGTCGACGTCGTCGAGGGTGGTCACCGCGCCGCTGCGGATCTGCGGTTCCTCGGGCATTCGGCTCTCCGTTTCCGAACAGATGCCCGCTGCATCCGCCCTGCACCGAATGATATGCGGTTGATCTTCACAACGGGCGAACATCAGAGGATGATGGGCCCACATTCCCCCATGAGATTCGGAGTAGGCATGCACGTCGGCGTCCCGGCTGAGGTCAAGAACAACGAGTTCCGCGTCGCGGTCACCCCCGCGGGCGCGCACGCGCTCGGCGAGCGCGGCCACCGCGTGAGCGTGCAGGCCGGCGCGGGTGCCGGAGCGGGCTACAGCGACGACGAGTACCGCACCGCCGGTGCCGAGATCGTCGAGACCGCCGACGAGGCGTGGGCGGCCGAGCTCGTGCTGAAGGTCAAGGAGCCCGTCGCCTCGGAGTACGGCTTCCTCCGCCCCGACCTCGTGCTGTTCACCTACCTGCACCTCGCAGCCGACCGGCCGCTGACCGAGGCGCTCATCGCCGCCGGCACGACCGCGATCGCGTACGAGACCGTGCAGCTGCCCGATCGCTCGCTGCCGCTGCTCACCCCCATGAGCGAGGTCGCCGGCCGGCTCGCCCCGCAGGAGGGCGCCGCCCACCTGCACGCGTCGAAGGGCGGCCGCGGCGTGCTGCTCGCGGGCGTGCCCGGCACCGCGAAGGCGAAGGTCGTCGTGATCGGCGGCGGCGTCGCCGGTGAGCAGGCGGCCATGACCGCGCTCGGCCTCGGCGCCGACGTGACCGTGCTCGACGTGTCGCTGCCGCGCCTGCGCGAGCTGGACGCCCGCTACCACGGCCAGATCCGCACCCTCGCCTCCTCGCCCTACGAGGTGGCGCGCCAGGTGCGCGACGCTGACCTCGTGATCGGTGCGGTGCTGGTTCCCGGCGCCGCGGCGCCGAAGGTGGTCACCGATGACATGGTGAAGACCATGAAGCCGGGCGCCGTGCTCGTCGACATCGCGATCGATCAGGGCGGATGCTTCGAGGGATCGCACCCCACGACCCACGCCGAGCCCACCTACCGGGTGCACGACGCGCTGTTCTACTGCGTCGCGAACATGCCCGGTGCGGTGCCCGCCACCTCGACGCCGGCGCTCACCAACGCGACGCTGCCGTACGCGCTGTCGATCGCCGACAACGGCGCCGAGGTTGCGATGGCGCGCGACGCGGCGCTCGCGAAGGGGCTCAACACGACCGGCGGCCGGCTGGTCAACGAGTCCGTCGCCAGGGCGCACGGCATCGACCTCGCGAACGCCTGAGCGGCGCCGCGGGCGGAGGCACGCCGCGGAGCAGGGCGCGCGTCAGGCGAGCGAGAGGAAGAGCTTCTCGACCTCGTCGGGCGTGAGGCGGTGGCGTTCGGTCGCCTCGCCCGAGGCATCCGACTGCTCGTCGTCGAGCATCACGCAGTCGCGCATGGCCTGCGAGATGATCGCGAAGCCCGCACGGTCGAGTGCGCTCGAGACCGCGGCGAGCTGGGTGACGACCGTGCGGCAGTCGCCGCCCGACTCCACCGCGTCGATCACGGCGTTCAGCTGACCGCGTGCGCGCTTCAGGCGGTTCGCGATGCGCCGCTGCGCGTCGGAACCGGGGGTCGTCGCGGAGTACTCGGTGGTCATGCTCGCTCCTGCCGTCGCGCTCGTGCCGGACATGGTCACTTCCCCGATCCGAGCTCGACCGGCAGCCCGTCACGGTACCACTCGGTGATGCCGCCGGCGACGTTGATGACGTCGTAGCCCTGCTGGTCGAGGTACTCGGTCACGCGCGCGCTGCGCCCGCCCGACGCGCACATGATGTACACGGTGCCCTCGCGGGGCACCTCGTCGAGGCGCTGGCCGAGCACGCTCATCGGGATGTTCGTCGCGCCGCGCACGCTCGCGGCCTCGACCTCCTCGACCTCGCGGACGTCGATGATGGTCGGGCCGTCGATCGCGGCCAGTGCGGTGGGGGTGATGGATCGCATCGCGTTCCTTCCGGTCGGTGGGTCGTGTGGGGTCAGGCGGCGGCGAGTTCGGGCGCCGTCGCGAGCTCGCGCGCGCGCATGCCGTCGCGCCAGGTGAGGTAGCCGCCGTCGAGGTTGCGCACGTCGTGGCCGAGCTCGGCGAGCAGGCGCTGGGCGGTGTGCGCGCCCTGGCCCACGCGGCAGTGCACGATGACCGGGCGGCCGCGGAACTCCTCGTGCCGTGCGCGGAGCGCCTCGACGGGCACCCAGTCGGCGCCGGGGATGCGTCCCTCGGCGAGCTGGCCGCGCGCACGCACGTCGAGCAGCACGGCGCCCGCGGCGACCTCCGCGTCGAGCTCGTGCCACTGCACCGTGGGCGCGTCGCCCGAGGCGCGGTTCTCGGCGATGTAGCCGAGCATGTTCACCGGGTCCTTCGCCGACCCGTACTGCGGCGCGTAGGCGAGCTCGACGTCGGCGAGGTCGGATGCCGCGAGGCCGGCGCCCATCGCCGTGGCGATCACGTCGATGCGCGTGTCCACGCCCTGGCCGCCGACGGCCTGGGCCCCGAGGATCTCGTCGGTGCGGGCGTCGACGATGAGCTTCAGCGACATCGCCTCGGCGCCGGGGTAGTAGCCGGCGTGGCTGAGCGGATGCGAGTGGATGACCCGCACCTCGCGCCCCGCCGCGCGCAGCTCGCGCTCGCCGAGGCCGACGCTCGCGGCGGTGACGCCGAGCACGTCGATGATCGCGGTGCCGAGCGCCGGGACGGCCGGCTTCGGCGACCCGGTGATGGTGTCGGCGACCGCGCGGCCGTGCCGGTTGGCGAGCCCGGCGAGCGTGACCGGGCGCGCGTCGCCCGAGATGCGGTGCGACTTCTCGGCCGCGTCGCCGACCGCGTAGATCGAGGGGTCGGAGGTGCGGTGCAGCTCGTCGACCGCGATGCCGCCGGATGCCCCGAGCTCGAGCCCGGCCTGCACGGCGAGTGCGGTCTCGGGCACGACGCCGGTGGCCGCGATCACGAGGTCGGCGGGCAGCTCCCGCCCGTCGTCGAGCGTGACCGAGCGCTCGCCGCGGTGGGTGACGGTGCGCAGCAGCTCGACCGCGACGCCCTCGCGCGCGAGGTGGTCGGCGAGCGGTGCCGCGAGCTCGGCGTCGAGCGACGGCAGCAGCTGCTCGCCACGGGTCACGACGGTGGTGCGGATGCCGCGACGGTGCAGGTTGTCGGCCATCTCGATGCCGATGAACCCGCCGCCGACGACCACCGCATCGGTCGGCGAGCCGTCGCCGAGGTGCGCCATGATCGCGTCGAGGTCGTCGAGGGTGCGCAGCGCGAACACTCCCGGGCGGTCGCGCAGCGCCGCCGGCACCGCGGGTGCCGCGCCGGGGGAGAGCACGAGCGAGTCGTAGGGCTCGACCGCGACGTGCCCGGTGTCGAGCGAGCGGATCGAGACGGTCTTCGCCGCGCGGTCGATCGCGATCGCCTCGTGGCGCACGCGGGCGTCGATGCCGAACCGGTCGCGGAGGCGCTCGGGGCTCTGCAGCTCGAGCGCGGAGCGCTCGGCGATGGTGCCCGACACGTGGTACGGCAGGCCGCAGTTCGCGAACGACACGGCGCCGCTGCGCTCGACCACGACGATCTCGGCGGTGGCGTCGTTGCGGCGGAGCCGGGTCGCGGCGGACATGCCGCCGGCCACTCCGCCGACGATGATCGTGCGGTGGGCCGGAGCGGGTGCGGGAGAGGACGACTGCATACCCCTAGGGTATAGGAATACGGCGTGGGTATCCAAATCCATGGTACGGAGTGCGGCGATGCTGCACGGAATCCGCTCGACTCGAACGTATGGTGTCGGTGTGCGCCGCCTCGACATGCATCACGACGACGAGGGACTCGTCGGCGCGTCGGGCGACGGCGCGTCCGGCTTCGCGCCCCCGACTCCGGTCCCCGACGAACGATCCGACGCCCCCGCGGCCGTCCCCGCCGGTGCGGGTGGAGCGGATGCCACGGGCGAACCGGCGGACCCCGAGTGGCGCCGCTGGCGCGACGAGCTCGCCGCCGTGGGCGGACGATCGCCGCTGCTGCGCTTCGTCGACACGCCGCGCACCCGCATCGAGCTCTCCACGACGCACCCGGGCGGCCTGCCCCAGTTCATCACCGGCAAGTCGACCCTGCTCTCGAGCCTCATCCGCGACGAGCTCGCGCTCCGCAACGCGCGCCTGGCCGCCGCCGAGATCACCCAGAAGGGCATCGAGCTGCGGAGCGTGCGCGGCATCGAGGGCGTGCACCTCGCGATCGGACTCGCGAAGTGGCGCTTCGACGACGTCGAGCACCTCGCGCCCGTGCTGCTGCGACCGCTCGCGATCCGCCGGTACGGCCGCGACTTCGAGCTGAAGCTCAAGGGGCAGCCGTTCCTCAACCCCGCGCTCGCACGCGCGCTGCGCGACCAGTTCCAGATCTCGCTCGACGCCGAGTCGTTCGTCGCGCTCGCGATCACGAACGGCGCCTTCAAGCCGCAGCCCGTCATCGACCGCCTGCGCGGCCTCACCTCGCACCTGCCGTGGTTCAGCGTGTCGCCCCGCCTCGTCGTGTCGACGTTCGCCGAGGTCGGCCCGGCCATGGTGGCGGATGCCGCCGAGCTCGACCACCCCGTGATCGACGCGGTGGCGGGCAACGCCTCGGCACGGGCATCCGTCGAGGCCGCCTACGAGCCTGTCGTCTCGGTCGGGCAGGACCACCGCTCGCCCGCGACCGACACCCTCGTGCACGATGCGGACGCCGAGCAGGAGCACGTCATCGCGCAGATCGAGGCGGGGTCCTCGATCGTCGTCGAGACGCTGCCCGGCACCGGCGGTTCGCAGACCATCGTGAATGCCATCGGCGCGCTGGTGCAGCGGCACCGCCGCGTGCTCGTCGTCGGCGCGAGGCGCGCGAGCCTCGACGGCATCGCGCACCGCCTCGAACAGGTCGGACTCGCGGGCGCCGCGGTCACGACGACGACCCTCCGGCGCGACCTCGTGCGCTCGATCTCGCGCAACGAGAAGGCGACGAAGCCGCGCGTGGCCGACGTCGACGACGCGCTCGTGCGCTTGCGCAAGGTGCTGATCGACTATCGCAGCGCGCTCACCCGGCGCGACCCGGGCTTCCGGGTCTCGGTGCTCGACGCGCTGGGCGAGCTGGCGCGACTGTCGCTCATGCCCGACCCGCCCTCGACGACCGCCCGGCTCGACCGGGCCGCGCTCGAACGGCTCGCCGGCGACCGCGCCCAGGTGGCGGACGACCTCGTGCGCGCCGCCGAACTCGGCGAGTTCAAGTACGGTCCCGGCGACTCGCCCTGGTACGGGGCGTCGTTCACCTCGTCGGAGGAGGCGGGGCAGGCGCACGAGCTCGCCAAGCGCCTGCAGGGGAACGACCTCCCGCGGCTGCTCGAACGCGCGAGCGCCGTGATCTCGACCACGAGCCTGCGCCCGTTCGAGTCGGTCGCCGAGCTCGGCGTCTTCCTCCGGCTCCTCCTCGACATCCGCGAGACGCTCGACCGGTTCCAGCCCTCGGTCTTCGACCGACCGCTGGGCGAGCTCATCGCCGCGACCTCGGCCCGCCGCGATTCCCGCGGCATGTCGGGCGCGAACCGTCGGCGCCTCCGCCGGCACGCGCTCGAGTTCGTGCGCCCCGGCGTGCACGTCGGCGACATGAACGGCTCGCTGCGTCGCATCCAGCAGCAGCGCACCCTGTGGAACCGCTACTCGACCGCGGGCTCGATCCCGGGCGTGCCCGTCGGCGTCGCCGACCTGCACGTCCTGTACCAGCACGTCGCATCCGACCTCGCCTCGCTCGACGTGCCCCTCGGCACCGTCGGCACCGACCGCGAGCTCGCGCAGCGGCCGATCCGCGAGCTCGTCGCGACCATGTCGGGCCTCGCCGCGAAGTCGGAGGTGCTCGCGAACCTGCAGGAGCGCACCGCGCTGCTCGGCACGCTGCGCGAGCTCGACCTCGACCCGCTGCTCGTCGACCTCTCCCGTCGGCACGTGCCGCAGGAGCAGGTGGCCGCCGAGCTGGAGCTCGCCTGGTGGCAGTCGGTGCTCGAGTCGCTGCTCGCCGGCGACGCCGCGCTGCTCGGCGCCAACACGGCCGTGCTCGACCGGCTCGAGGCCGACTTCCGCCTCGTCGACGAGGCGCACGCCACCAGCGCGGGCCCGCAGCTCGCCTGGCAGCTCGCGGAGTCGTGGAAGGTCGGCATCGTCGACTGGCCCGAGGAGGCGGAACAGCTGCGTGCGCTGCTGCGCGCCGACCGCGCCACCGCCGGCCGCCTGCACGAGGCCGCACCGCACCTGTTCCGTGCGCTCGCTCCCGTGTGGCTCGCCTCTCCGTACGACGTCGGCGCCATCGACGACCGCATCGCGTTCGACGCCGTGATCCTCGTCGACGCCGCCGCGACGACGTTCGCCGAGAACCTCGGCGCGATCCGCCGCGCCAAGCAGGTCGTCGCGTTCGGCGACCCGGTCACGCAGACGCCCACGCCGTTCGAGACCGGCATCCCCGACCCGGACGTCGACGACGGCGCCACGACGACGGCACGCGACGAGTCCGACGAGGAGCACGACGAGTCGGCGCTCGCGCGCCTCGGCGAGCTGCTGCCCACGCTCACGCTGACCCGCAGCTATCGCGCCGGGGGCGAGGACCTCGCCGAACTCGTGAACCGCCGCTACTACGACGGTCGCATCGACTCGCTGCCGTGGGCGGGTAGCTTCCTCGGGCACGGCAGCCTCAACCTGCACTTCCTCGAGGGCTCGGGGCTGCCCGACCCGCGCACCGGCACCGTCGAGAGCGTCGACGCCGAGGTCGCGAAGGTCGTCGAGCTGGTCATGGAGCACGCGGTCAAGCGCCCGCGCGAGTCGCTCATGGTGATCACCGCGAGCGCCCGGCACGCGGCTCGCGTGCACCAGGCCGTGCTCGCCGCGTTCGCCAAGCGCACCGACCTCTCCGACTTCATCCTCACCGACCGGGCCGAGCCGTTCACCGTGCTCACGCTCGAGCAGGCCGTCGCGCAGAGCCGCGACCGGGTGATCTTCTCGGTGGGGTTCGCTCCGACCCCGCACGGACGCCTGCTGTCGAGCTTCGGACCGCTGGGGGAACCGGGCGGCGACCGCCTGCTCGCGGTCGCGATGACCCGGGCCCGGCGCTCCATGGACATCGTCGCCTGCTTCCGCCCCGACGAGATCGACCACGACCGCCAGGCGCACGGCGTGCTCGCCCTCGCCGAGGTGCTCGGTGAGGCGGAGGAGCGCATCTCGGCGCCGTCGGTCGAGGAGTCGACCGACCCGATGCTCGTCGACCTCGCGGCGCGACTCGCGAAGCTCGACATCCGCGTCGCCCTCGGCCACCACGGCAAGCTCGCGCTGGCCGCCTCGCGCGCCGGCCGCGCCGTGGTCGTCGAGACCGATCCGACGCTCGTCGACCAGAGCCTGCGCGAGTCGCTGCGCCTGCGGCCCGCCGTGCTGCGGCGACTCGGATGGCACGTGCTGCGCGTGCACAGTTTCGAGCTGTTCGGCAACCCCGACGCGGTCGCGCGTCGCGTGGCTACCCTGCTCGGCGCCGTGCCGAAGGAGCCGGTGTCGGCCGACACGCAGCCGATCGACGTGGGGGACCTGCCGTCGTGACCCCGACGGAGCCCGACGAACACGGGCCCGAGCGAGCGGATGCCGCTGACGGCGAGTCGCCGCCCACGCGGCCGCGTCAGCGGGTGGAGCGCACCGCCGGCGCCCGGCGTGCGCGCCTGACCCCCGCGCCCGGCAGCGACCCGTCGCCCGAGGCGCCCGCGCGCGACGAGCCGCCGCGGAAGCCGAAGCGCGGGTCGACCGGCGACGACGAGCGCATCACGCGCGAACGCCCGCCGCACTGGTGACGGCGGACGCACGACGTTCGCGACTCAGGAGTCGGCGTGCTTCCCACCGGTCTGGGTCGTGCCGGACTGCTCGGCGAGCAGGTCGCGGATCTGCCCGAGGAGCTCGACCTCGGTCGGCGTGGGCGGGTCGCCCGCGGCCGGCGGCTGCCCCGAGCGGATGCGCTCCTCCGCGCGCTGCTTGACGTGGTTCACCGGCATCACGAACACGAAGTAGACCACCGCTGCGACCACGAGGAAGTTGATGATCGCGCCGAGGATGAGTCCGAGCGACAGCTCGGAACCACCGAACAGCGGGATCTTCATCGCCTCGTTGAGCGAGTCCGCCTGGAAGAACATGCTGATCACCGGATTGATCAGGCCGGTCACCACGGCGTTGACGACAGCGGTGAACGCCGCGCCGATGACGACGGCGACCGCGAGGTCGATGACGTTGCCCCGCATGATGAAGTCGCGGAAACCCTTGAGCATGTACCCTCCCCGTACGCGAAACGGGCCGCGCCCTCGCGCGGTCCGTCAGGACACGCTAGCTCACGACGATGACGAACTCGTTGCGGCGGGCGCCTTCGCGGGGGTGGACGACGTGCTCGACGACGTCTCGCTCGACGTCGGCGACCCGGAGTCGGACTTGGTAGGGGCATCCGCCTTCGCCGTCGTGCCGCCGGACCCGCTCGAGCCGCCCGACCGCGAGTCGGTGCGGTAGAAGCCCGACCCGTTGAAGGTCACGCCGATGGAGCCGAACACCTTGCGCAGGCGACCGCCGCATGCGGGGCACTCGGTCAGCGAGGCGTCCGAGAAGGACTGCTGGATGTCGAAGGCGTTGTCGCACTCGGTGCAACGGTAGGCGTAGGTGGGCACGGGCGTTCTCTCGTTCGGGGAGTCTCGCCGTCAGAAGGAGACGATGCGCGTGGGCGTCACGACGCCGTCGACCGGCTGGTCGTGCCGCTCGCGCGGCACGTCGTCGACGAACTCGGTGTCGTAGACGACGGCGTAGACCGGGGGACATTGTCCCATCGATCCGAGGGTCTTGTCGAAATAGCCGCGGCCCCAGCCGAGTCGCGTGCCCGTGGCATCGACCGCGGCGGCCGGAACGACGATGAGGTCGACGTCGTTGATCGCGATCGGCCCGAGCAGCTCGCCCGTCGCCTCGGGGATGCCGTGCAGGCCCGTGACCTCGGAACGGTCCTCCCCGACGGTCCAGTCGAGCAGGCCGTCCTCCCGGCTGATCGGGAAGAGCACGCGGATGCCGGCATCCTCCGCCCAGCGCACGAACGGCCGGGTGTCGGGCTCGTCGGGCATCGAGAGGTAGCAGGCGAGCGACCGGGCGTCGTGCCGCTCGACCAGCTCGGTGAGACGGGCGGTGAACCCGTCGGACGCCGACGACCGCTCGGTGGAGGTGAGGGTGCGGCGGCGCTCGCGCAGCTCGGCCCGCAGGGTGCGCTTCCGATGCTCGGGGTCGGCCGACATGGCCCCATCCTACGGGCGCGCCGTCGTGGCATCCGCCGCTTGTGCACGCCCCGGAACGGATACGCTGGTCGGCATGTCCCAGCGCATCACGAAGGCCGTCATCCCTGCCGCTGGCCTCGGCACCCGGTTCCTCCCCGCGACGAAGGCGATGCCGAAGGAGATGCTGCCCGTCGTGGACAAGCCCGCCATCCAGTACGTGGTGGAGGAGGCCGTGGAGGCCGGGCTCGACGACGTGCTCATGATCATCGGCCGCAACAAGAACGCCCTCGCCAACCACTTCGACCGCGTCACTGAGCTCGAGCACACCCTGCAGACCAAGGGCGACGAGTCCAAGCTCTCCCGCGTCATGGAGTCGAGCGCACTGGCCGACGTGCACTTCGTCCGCCAGGGCGACCCGAAGGGCCTCGGCCACGCGGTGCTGCGTGCGCAGAAGCACGTCGGGCGCGAGCCGTTCGCCGTGCTCCTCGGCGACGACCTCATCGACGAGCGCGACCCGCTGCTGAGCCGCATGCTCGACGAGCACGAGAAGCGGGATGCGACGATCATCGCGCTGCTCGAGGTCGACCCCGACTCCATCCACATGTACGGTGCCGCCGAGGTCGAGGCGACCGACGACCCCGACGTCGTGCGGGTCACCGGCCTGGTCGAGAAGCCGGCCCGCGAGGTCGCGCCGTCGAACCTCGCGATCATCGGCCGCTACGTGCTGAAGCCCGAGATCTTCGACGTGCTCGAGCACACCGAGCCCGGCAAGGGCGGCGAGATCCAGCTCACCGACGCGCTGCTCGAGCTCGCCGACGACGCGGAAACCACCGGCGGGGTGTACGGCGTGGTGTTCCGCGGCCGTCGCTACGACACGGGCGACAAGCTCGACTACATCAAGGCCGTCATCCAGCTCGCCGCCGACCGCGACGACCTCGGCCCCGAACTGCGCCCGTGGCTGCGCGAGTACGCCACGGGCCTCGCCGAGGGGTAGGGGTCGGATGGCCGGTCCCGCGCTTCCCACGCTGCGTGACGGCGCGGTGACCCTGCGCCCCATCCGCGTGCGCGACGCGCGGGCCCTCGAACGGGAGCTGCTCGACAACCGCGCCTGGCTGCGCCGGTGGGAGGCGACGCATCCCGCCGGCTCGTCGAGCCTCGACACCCGGGGGAGCATCCGCAACCTCCTGGCGCACGCGCGGGCGGGTTCCGCGATCCCGTTCCTCATCGAGGACTCGGGCGAGCTCGTCGGCCAGCTGAACGTGTCGTCGATCACCTACGGCTCGGTCTCCTCGGCGACGATCGGCTACTGGGTCGTGCAGCGCGCCGCCGGGCGCGGCATCACGCCGACCGCCGTCGCGCTGGCCACCGACCACTGCTTCTTCGAGCTCGGTTTGCACCGCATGGAGATCTGCATCCGCCCCGAGAACGCCGCCTCGCTGCGGGTCGTCGAGAAGCTCGGCTTCCGCTACGAGGGGCTGCGCCGGCGGTACATCCACATCGACGGCGACTGGCGCGACCACTTCTGCTTCGCGCTCGTCGTCGAGGAGGTGCGCGGCGGCGTGCTGCGCCGGTGGCGCGAGGGCCGGGTGCCGGCGGATGCCGCGCGGATCAGCCCGGACGACCGGGCCGCGGCCGCGTACCCGCTGCAGCCCGACCGGTAGCGCCCGGGCGCTGCGCTCGACCTGATCGGACGGACACGCCGGGGCGCTGTTGTCGGCCGGTTCCGCCCGGCCGTACCGTTGGCGCATGGACGTGCTCGGCGGGGGGATCCTTCTGGCCGTCGCCGCCGTGCTCTGGATCGCGTACCTGCTCCCGAGCTGGGTGCGGCGAGGCCAGTACCTCGCGACCGAACGCAACACCGTACGGCTCCAGCAGACGCTCCGCATCCTCGCCGAGACGTCGGAGACGCCCGAGCCCGTGACCGTCGAGGCGAACGCGCGCGCGATCGCCGAGCAGGAGCGGCTGCTGCGCAAGCAGGAGCGCGCCGCGGAGCACGAGGCCGAGGCCCGGCGTGCGCTCGCCGAGGCCGAGGAGAAGGCCGCGCGGCTGCGTGCCGCCGAGGCGCGCCGTGTCGCAGCGGCCACCGTGCGCGAGGCGAGCGGGGCGGCGCGCCGACGACTGCGCCGGCGCAGGGCGATGTGCTCGCTCGGCCTGTTGCTCTCGCTCATCACGGTGGTGGTCGGCCTCGTCGGGCTCGCCTTCGGCATGAGCGAGTTCGTCGCGCTCGCCGGTGGCGCGGGCATGGTCGCGTCGTTCGGCGGCATCGTGGTGCTGGCGCGCCGACGCGTCGCGCCGGTGGCGACGGAGCAGCCCGTGGCATCCGATGCGCCTGCACCCCCGCAGGCCGCGTTCGAGCCCATCGAGTTCGCACGCGAGGTCGCGGAGGGCGGCTGGACGCCGCAGCCGCTGCCCAAGCCGCTCGTGCTCTCGCGCGGCAGCATCGCCGCGACCGCCATGGCGTCGATCGAAGCCGCCGAGCAGCTCCGTCGCGCCGCGAGCGAGGTCGAGCTCGAGCAGCGGGCCGCCGCGATGCGCCCCGACGTGACGTCGATCGCCGCGCGCGTGACGGGCGGCTACGGGTCGCGCATCGCCGGGCGCGAGCAGGCGGCACCGGCGCGCAGCGACGGGCAGCGGGCGCCGGTGCAGGCGCCGCAGCCGCGCACCGGGGCATCCGCATCGGCGGCTGCGGAGGAGGCCGCCGCCGTGCCGAACCGCTACGCGTCGATGGGCGTCGTGGGCGACACGGGGCCCGGTCTGACCGACCTCGACGCCGTGCTGCGACGTCGTCGCGTCGCGGGCTGAACGACCGCGCGGGCAGGCCGCCGCTCGATTCGGAGTGCGCTCGCCGTGGTGATATGGTGAATGTCGCTCGGGCCCATGGCGCAGTTGGTAGCGCGTCTCGTTCGCAATGAGAAGGTCGGGGGTTCGAATCCCCCTGGGTCCACCGAAGCGGAGCCTCTGGTACGGATACGTGCCGGGGGCTTCGTCGTTTCGCCAACACGGCGAGGCCCGGCGCCGCTAGGGTCGGTGCTGTGAAGCACGGATTCGTGATCGTCGTCCTGGCCGTGGCGCAGTTCGTGATGGTGCTCGACAGCACGGTCATGAACGTGTCGATCTCGCAGGTCGCCTCCGACCTCGGCACCACCATCACGGGCATGCAGGCGGCCATCACGTTCTACACGCTGACCATGGCCGCGTTCATGCTCACGGGCGGCAAGCTCGGCGACAAGTGGGGGCGTTCGCGCGCGTTCCGCATCGGCGCGGTGATCTACGGCGTCGGGTCGCTCGTGACGGCGCTCAGCCCGAATCTCACCGTGCTGCTGGTCGGCTGGTCGGTCGTCGAGGGGCTCGGCGCGGTGCTCGTGATCCCGGCGATCGCGTCGCTCGCCGCGATCAACTACGAGGGCCGGGCGCGGGTCGTCGCGTTCTCGATCCTCGGCGCGGTGACCGGCCTCGCCGCGGCCGCCGGCCCGCTCATCGGCGGCCTCGTCACGACCTACGCCTCCTGGCGGTACGTGTTCGTCGCCGAGACGATCGTGATGATCGGCATCCTCGTGGTCTCGGGCCGCATCAAGGACGTCGCCGCCGACCGGGGCCTGCGCATCGACGTGCCGAGCGTGCTGCTCTCGGCCGGCGGCATGGCCATGCTCGTGCTCGGCGTGCTCCAGTCGAAGACGTGGGGCTGGTTCGTGCCCATCGCGCCGCCCGAGATCGGCGGCGTCGAGATCGCGCCGCTCGGCGTCTCGCCGGTGACCTACCTCATCCTCGCGGGCGTGATGGTGCTCTGGTGGTTCCTGCTGCGGCAGCGCAAGCTGGCCGACAGCGGGCGGATGCCCCTGCTCAAGGTGCGCCTCTTCCGCATCGCCGCGCTGCGCAGCGGGCTCTCCGGGTTCCTGGTGCAGTACTTCGCGGTCGCCGCGCTGTTCTTCGTCATCCCCGTCTACCTGCAGACGATGCAGGGCTACGACGCGCTCGGCACGGGGCTGCGCATCCTGCCGCTCTCGCTCGGCCTCGTCGTGTTCTCCGCCGTGGGGTCGTGGCTCACGGCACGCCGGTCGGCACGGCGCATCGCGCAGCTCGGCCAGGTCACGATGGCCGTCGGGCTCCTCTTCATTCTCGTCGCGCTACAACCCGAGCTCGTCGGCTGGCCGTTCGCGATCGGCATGTTCATCGCCGGCGCCGGGTTCGGCCTGCTCGCCTCGCAGCTCGGCAACGTGAACATGTCGGCCGTCGAGCAGGACGACACGTCGGAGGTCGGCGGCCTGCAGGGCACCTTCCAGAACCTCGGGTCGTCGTTCGGCACGGCGATCGTCGGCTCCGTGTTCATCACGCTGCTCGGCTCCGGGCTGCTCTCCGCCATCGAGGTGAACTCCGACATCTCCGGAGATGCGCGCAGCCAGGTGGTCGAGCGGGTCGAGTCGGGCGTGCCCATCGTCTCCGAGGCGGAGGCCGAGCAGCTCGTGCTCGACGCGGGCGGCGACGCAGACACAGCCGCCGCCATCGCATCCGACTACGCGGACTCGCAGCTCGAGGCGCTCAAGCAGGCGATCTTCATCGTGTTCGCGTTGCTCGTGCTCTCGCTGTTCCTCTCGCGCAACCTCCCGGCGGAGGTCTCGGCGCGGCGAGAACCGGAGGTCGAGGCCGAGCCCGCCGGCGACGGGGGTACGGAGTCGGCCTGAGGGCCGATTATTCGGCGGAGGGCTGAAAGTACCGTCCTCATGAGGAGAATTCGCCCTCAGTCGGTCTGAGAGGGTTCCGTGGTTGGTCGGCTCAGCGCTCCGCGCGCGCCGCGCAGTCCACGCAGCGCGCCGCCTCGGGGCGCACGCGCAGCCGACCCACGGGGATTCGGCGCCCGCAGTCGACGCACGTGCCGTAGGTGCCGGCCTCCAGGCGCGCGAACGCGGCGTCGATCTCCTCGAGTTCACGACGTTCGGCCTCGCGCAGGCCCGCGAGCTGCGACCACTCGGCCGAGATCGTCACGCCCTCCGGGTCGTGCTCGTCGTCGGCCGTCGAGTCGCCGCGCGCCGACGCGAGTTCGCGCTCGGTGGCGTCGTGGGCGCCCGCCGCCTGGATGAACTCGTCGCGTCGGTCCGTCAGCAGTGCACGGACCTCGTCGGTCTTCACGGGAGCGTCGCGTTCAGCCCTCGGCGCCGTAGGCGTCGATCACGCTCTTGGGCAGGCGGCCCCGCGACGGTACGTCGATGCCCTTCGCGCGCGCCCATTCGCGGATCGCGGCCGTGTCGGTCGACCCGCCGCTCGACCGACGCTTCCGCGCGGTGCCGCCGAGGCTCGCCTTGCGCGCCGCCGTGACGTACTTCTCGAAGTCGGAGCGGAGTGCCGAGGCGTTCTTCGGCGAGAGGTCGATCTCGTAGGAGGTGCCGTCGAGGGCGAATCGCACGGTTTCCGCGTCGCCGTCGAGCACGGAACCGTCGAGATCGTCGACGAATTGTTCGATCACTCGTTTTGCCATATTCGCAGTGTATTCCCGGTTCGCCCAATTCGGCGGAGAATACCCGAGAAATTGCATTATCGATAAACCCTCGGACTTCGTCGAATTCGGGGCATCCGCACGCCTGCAGCCCTTGACGACGCGTGTGCCGGGCTGCGAGCCTGCTGCCCGAGGGGAGTCGTGCGAGCGCCCCGGGACGGGGACCAGCGTGGCGGGCGACTACCCGGACATCAGCGATCACGGCATCATCGGCGACCTGCAGACGGCCGCCCTGATCGACCGCGAGGGCACGATCGACTGGTTCTGCTGCCCCCGGTTCGACTCGCCGAGCGTGTTCGGGTCGCTCGTCGATGCCGAGCGCGGCGGATTCTGCAGCATCCGTCCCGACACCGACGACTTCGTCACCAAGCAGCTCTACCTGCCCGACACCGCGATGCTCGTCACGCGGTTCCTCACCGAGGCGGGCGTCGGCGAGGTCATCGACTTCATGCCCATCACCGGTGGCGAGGCGACCGACGTGCACCGCCTCGTCCGCAAGGTGCGGGTCGTGCGCGGCACCATGACGTTCATCGGCGAGATCCAGCCGCGATTCGACTACGGGCGCGCGCCGCACACGGTCGAGATCGTGAACGGGGCGGGCATCACCTTCGCGTCGGATGCGGGCAGGCTGACGCTGCACCGCATCGGCGACCCCGTGCTGCATGATGGCCATCGCGCGGGCCACGTCGAGCCGGCCGGCGACGGCGTGCGCATCACGATCACGCTCGACGCAGGCGAGACCACCGGCGTCGTGCTCTCGTCGGGCGATGTCGAGCCGCGCCAGCTGCCGCAGCAGGAGCTGGAGGACCTGTACCACCAGACGCGCGCGTACTGGCGTGAGTGGACCGACACGTCGACCTACTCCGGCCGCTGGCGCGAGATCGTGTCGCGGTCGGCGATTACGCTCAAGCTCATGACCTACGCGCCGACGGGCGCGCTGGTCGCCGCCCCCACCGCGGCGCTGCCCGAGCAGGTGGGCGGCGAGCGTAACTGGGACTACCGCTACACGTGGATCCGCGATGCCTCGTTCTCGGTCTACGCGCTCCTCGGCATCGGCCACATCGAGGAGGCCGAGGCGTTCGTGAAGTGGCTCATGGACCGCATCCACGAGAGCGTCGGCGACGATTCGGGACCGCTGAAGATCATGTACCGCGTCGACGGTTCCTCCGACCTCGTCGAGGAGTCCATCGACGAACTCGACGGCTACCGGGGCTCGCGCCCGGTGCGCGTCGGCAACGGCGCGGCCGACCAGCTGCAGCTCGACATCTACGGCGAGGCGATGTCGGCGATCCACCTCGCCGACTCGCACGGACTCGAGCTGCCGCACCGCGGCTGGGACCAGGTGCGCGACATGCTCGACTGGGTCTGCGACCACTGGGACCAGCCCGACGAGGGCATCTGGGAGACCCGGGGCGGCGCGAAGCACTTCACCTACGGGCGCTTCATGTGCTGGGTGGCGCTCGACCGGGGCATCCGCCTCGCCCAGCGCCGTGGCCGCCCCGCCTCGATCGAGCGGTGGACCGCCGAGCGCGACCGCATCTACGAGGAGGTCATGTCGACCGGGTGGAACCCCGACCGCGGCGCATTCGTGCAGCACGTCGACACCGACGTGCTCGACGCCTCGCTGCTGCTCATGCCGCTGATGGGCTTCGTCGCGCCGCGCGACCCGATGTGGCTGTCGACCATGGCCGCGATGGAGGAGACCCTCGTCTCCGACAGCCTCGTCTACCGGTACGACCCGAGCGCGTCGCCCGACGGCCTGCGCGGCTCGGAGGGCACGTTCACGCTCTGCTCGTTCTGGTACGTCGACGCGCTCGCCCGTTCGGGTCGCACCTCCGAGGCGCGGTACATCTTCGAGAAGATGCTCACCTACGCCAACCACCTGGGGCTCTACGCCGAGGAGATCGGCCTGACCGGCGAGCAGCTCGGCAACTTCCCGCAGGCGTTCAGCCATCTCGCGCTCATCAACGCGGCCGTGAACCTCGACTACCAGCTCGACCACGGGGCCGGCGATGTCGAGCCCGTGCTCTGGCGGGGGCGGCGCGGCGACTGAGTGCGCCCCGGCTCACTGGTAGGCCGAGGTGATGCCCAGGTACTCCTCGAGGGTGAGTCCGCTCGCGTACACGTCGCCCGCGACGCCCACGCCCAGGTAGCGCAGGTGCCACGGCTCCCAGACGTAGCCGGTCACCGCCTCCTTGTGCTCGGGGTAGCGCACGATGAACCCGAACCGGTGCGCGTTCGCCGCGACCCACCGGCCCTCGGCGGTGTAGCCGAACGCCGTGGTGATGGTGTTGAGGTCGATCGTCAGCCCGGTCTGGTGCTCGCTGTGACCGGGGCGGGCCGAGTGGCGGTCGGCGGCGGCGACGCCCTCGTTCGCGACGTAGCGGTTGTAGATCGACGCCTGCGTCGCGTACGACCGGAACCCGCTCGAGATGTACAGGTCGAGGCCGGATGCCGCGGCCTCGGCGCGCATGCGCTCGAAGGCGTTCACGGTCTCGGCTGTCAGGCCGTTGCCGTACCAGCTCGGCAGCCCGTACGTCTTGTTCACCACGAGGATGCCGCGGATGTACGTCGGTTGCACCCCGTCGGACGTGTTCGCGGCAGGGGGCGGAGCGGATGCCTCGGCGGCGGCGCGCGCGGCCTCCTCCTCCGCCGCCTCGTGCGCGGAGACCGCGTCGGCCCACGCGTCCTGGTAGGCGGTGAGTGCCGGGGCGAGATCGGATGCGGCGACGCCGTACAGCGCCTCGACGGCGGCCGTGTACGCGTCGGTCGCCTCGTCGCCGGCCAGCTCCGGGGCATCCGTCGCCGTGCCGTGCGCGTGCGCCGAGGCGGCCAGCTCGCGGGTCGCGGTCTCGACCGCCACGGTGAGGCTTGCGAGGGAGGCGTCGAAGTCGCGCATCGTGCCCGCCGCGGTGTCGAGCACGCCGGCCCGCACGATCAGCCGCACGGCCGCCGACGCGTGCTCGTCTCGCGTGTCGGGTGCGGCGCCGAGGTCGTCGTCCGGGTCGGATGCGGTCTCCGCCAGGTACCCGTCGATCACCTCGTCGGCGGTCGCCAGCTCGTCGCGGGCCGCCTCGAGCGCCTCGACGGTCGCGGTGTCGTCGAGCAGCTCGGGGTCGACCACGTCGAGGGCTGCGGCCGCCGCGTCGGCGGCGTTGGCTGCGTCGGCTCGGGTGTCGTCGAGTTCGGCGCTCGCCAGGTCGGCGTCGGTGCGCGCATCGGCGAGCACCACGACGGCGTCGTCGTACGACGCGAGCGCGGCGGCATCCGCTCCGGCCTCGGTGCTGCGCACGCCGGCGGCGGTCGACGTGACGATGAGTGCGGCCAGGCACACGGCACCGACGATTCGGTCGAGTGGGCGTGCCGGCATGGCGATCAACCTAGCGCGTCGGGGCTTCGCGGGGGTGCGTTGCAGGTGCGAATCGTGCGGGAATACGCTGGCGACGAGGGGCCGCCGCCCGAGCGCGCCCCGCGGGAGGGCGCCATGAGCGATCGAAGCCGCAACTACGGATCGGCCGGGCAGTGGGGATTCTTCTTCCTGCTGGCCTACATCGGGGCCGCGATCTACTTCATCGACCGCTCCGACGGCAGCTTCTGGGCGGTCATCCTCGGCCTGCTGCAGGCCATCGTCTGGCCGGTCTACGCGGTGTACTACGGGCTGATCGCGCTGATCGGCTGAGCACCCCCGCTCAGCTCGCGCGCGCCGTCGTGGAGAAGCCCTGCCGTCGCAGCGTGCTCGCGATGGTCGCGACCGCGGTGAGCGCGAGCAGCACGGCGAGGCCGAGCAGCAGCGCCGTGAGCGACCAGGCCTTCGGCGTGCCCGAGAGCGCCTCGATGACCGCGCCCGCGATCACCGCGCCGACGCCGCCGAGCGCGATCATCGACGTGAGCGCGAGCGCGCTGCCCTCGCCCGCGAGCTTCGCAGGCAGGAGGTCGGCCGCGCCGATCTGCGACACCGAGAAGCCCATGCCGCAGCCGAGCCCGCAGAACGCCAGCGCGATCGTGTAGACCACGAGGTTCTGTGCCAGCGCGATGCCCGTGACCGCGGCCGTCGCGAGCACGCACGCGGCGCTCAGCACCCATCCGGCGCCGAAGCGGTCGGTGAGGAACCCCGCGGTCGGCCCGCACGCGGCCACGCCCACCGCCGCGAGCATGAACACGAACCCCGACTCGGCCGCCGAGAGCCCGCGCACCTCCTGCAGTTGCAGGGTCGCGGCGAACACGAACACGATGAACGCGATGTTGAGCGCGGTGCCAGCTAGCAGCACGAACACGAAGCCGCGTTCGCGGAACAGCCGCAGGTTGATGAGCGGATGCTCCCTGCGGGCCACGTGCCGGAAGAACCACACGAGCAGTACCGCCCCGATCGCCGCGGGCGCCCAGGTGAGCGGCGACGCGAGGCCGAGGTTCGTCGTGTTGTCGATGCCGACGCACGCGAGTGCGAGGCCCGCGGTGACGAGCACGACGCCCATCCAGTCCATGCTGCGCACGCTCGTGCGGCCGTCGGCGGTCGACTCGGGCAGGCGGGCCGCGGCGATCGCCGCGATGATCGCGACCGGCACGTTGATGAGGAACACCCAGCGCCAGCCCGCGACTGACGCGAGCCCGCCACCGATCACGGGGCCGAGAGCCGTGCCCGAGCCCGAGAGGCCGAGCATGATGCCCATGATGCGGGCGCGCTGCTCGGGTCGCGCGGTCGCGGCGATGAGCGCGAAGGCGTTCGGCATGATGAGCGCCGAGCCGATGCCCTGCAGCACGCGGAACGCGATGAGCACGGGCGCTGAGGATGCCAGTGCGCAGACCAGGCTCGTGCCGCCGAAGATGATCATGCCGATGATGAGCACCCTGCGGCGGCCGATCGTGTCGCCGAGCTTGCCCGCCGGCACGAAGCACGAGCCGAGGCTCAGGAGGTACCCGCTCAGCATCCACTGCAGGTCGGTGACCGGGACGCCGAGGTCCTTCGCGATGGTCGGCAGCGCGAGGTTCAGCGCGAAGAAGTCGAGCTGCACCGCGAAGAGCGCGAGCCCGACCGGCACGTAGCGCATGGTCGCTCGCCAGAGCCCCTCGGGCTGGTCGGTGCGCGCGTGCGGTTCGTCTGGCTTCGGCATGCCTGCCGCCCCTCGTCGACGATCGCCCTCGGCGGGGCGCCGGACATGAGGATCACTCTAGTCAGGTCAGGGCGCGGCTCGCAGGGGAGCGGTCGCGAACTCGCGGACGGCCGCGTCGAACGGCTCGGTGGCGCGCCAGCCGAGCTCGTCGGCGATGCGCGCCGACGACGCGGTGATGTGCCGCACGTCGCCCAGGCGGTACTCGCCCGTGACGACGGGTGCGGGCCCGCCGAAGGCGTCGGCGAGCGCCGTCGCGAACTCGAGCACCGTGCGCGGCGTGCCGCTGCCGACGTTGAACGCGCGCGCGGCGCCGTCGGGCAGGCCTGCGAGCCCGTCGAGCGCGGCGAGGTTCGCCCGCGCCACATCGCGCACGTGCACGAAGTCGCGGCGCTGCCCGCCGTCCTCGAACACCCGGGGAGCCTCGCCGCGCTCGAGGGCGCTGCGGAAGATCGACGCGACGCCCGCGTAGGGCGTGTCCCGAGGCATCCGCGGGCCGAACACGTTGTGGTACCGCAGCATCACCGCGCGGCCGCCGGTCGCCCGCGTCCACGACGACGCCAGGTGCTCCTGCGCGAGCTTCGTGTCGGCGTAGACGTTGCGCGGATCGAGCGTCTCGTCCTCGCCGACCAGCACCGGCTCGAGCGGCCGACCGTCGACTCCGAGCGGATCGAACACGCCGCGCTCGAGGTCGTCGACCGCGCGCGGCGGCGGCAGCACGACCCGGTCGCCGTCGCGGTAGCGCCCCTCGCCGTAGGCCACCATCGACGACGCGAGCACCAGCCGGTCGACGCCCGCCGCGGTCATCTCGGCGAGGAGCACCGCCGTGCCGGTCACGTTCGTCTCGGCGTAGTCGGGCGCGTCGGCGAAGTCCACGCCGAGCCCGACCTTCGCGGCCTGGTGGCACACCGCCGTCGCGCCGTCGAGGGCGGCGCGCAGCTCGGAGGCATCCGTCACCGAACCCTGCACCAACTCGACCCCGTCGGGCAGCACCGGCCGGGCGCCGCCGTGCACCTCGGGCCGCAGCGCGTCGAGTACCCGCACGCGCTCGCCGCGGGCGACGGCCGCCTCGACGATGTGCGAGCCGATGAAGCCGGCGCCTCCGGTGACCAGCAGCACGTCAGGCCACCACGGGCGCCTGGCCCAGCACCGCTGCGACGGCGGCCGGGTCGACGAACTGCCGCGCCGTGTAGTCGTCGGGCACGGCGCCGACCATGGCGGTGATCGCGGCGCGGATGCGCGGCTCGGCCGCCGCCATACGGTCGAACACGAGCTGCGGGTCGACCGCGTCGGCCTCGCCCGCGGCGTCGCCGGCGTCGGTGTCGGTCACGAACGACAGGTTCACGAGGCCCACGCCGAGCTCTGCGGCGAGCACGACCTCGGGGTACTGGGTCATGTTCACCAGGTGCGCGCCCCACGAGCGGAACAGGCGCGACTCCGCGCGGGTCGAGAACCGCGGCCCCTGGATCACGACGGTGGTCGCCTCGGTCATGAGGTCCTCGCCGAGGGTGGTGACGGCGGATGCGGCGTGCCGGCGCAGCTCGGGGCAGAACGGGTCGGCCGCCGCGAGGTGCTGCACCGACGGGCCGTCGAAGAACGTGTCGGCGCGGCCGACGGTGCGGTCGATGAACTGGTCGGGCAGCGCGAACCGTCCCGGGCGCGCCTCGGGCACGAGCCCGCCGACCGCGGCCGAGGTGACGATGGCTCGCACGCCGAGGCTCGCAAGCGCCCAGATGTTCGCCCGGAAGTTCAGCCGATGCGGAGGGATCACGTGGCCCGCCCCGTGTCTGCTGAGGAACGCGACCCGGCGGCCCTCCAGCTCGCCGATCACGAGCGGACCCGACGGCGGGCCGTACGGGGTCGCGATGTCGACGGCCTGCGCGTCGTCGTCGAGCAGGGCGTAGAGGCCGGAGCCGCCGATCACGCCGATCTCGACGCCGTGCGCTGCGTGCGGGGCGGGTGCGGTCACCGTGGTCGTCCTCTCGTCGTGCGGGGTGCTTCGATCGTGCCGTGCGGGGCGCCGCGGTTGCCAGGCGCAGCGGGCCGGTGTTCGCGGACCGTAATGAAAGACGCTCGGCCTCCGGGCCGCTCGTCACGAGAATGGCACGCATGAGCGGCGTGACCGATCGACTCGCCGTCGTCGCGGAACGACGGTTCGCCGGGGTGCGGCAGGAGCTCGCGCACCCGGCGAAGCACCCGCGCACGGCGGTCGTGCTGGGGCGACTGCTCGGCATCGGCTTCCTCATCTGCTTCGCGACGGGCCTCTACAGCCACTTCCTGCAGGACCCGCTGCCGGGCATGGTGTTCCCGACGAGGCCGGTCTGGCTCTACCAGGCGAGCCAGGGCGTGCACGTCACGGTCGGCGTCGCGCTCCTGCCGCTGCTGTTCGCGAAGCTCTGGACCGTCTACCCGAAGCTCTTCGAGTGGCCGCCCGTGCGGTCCATCCCGCACGCGATCGAGCGCGCGTCCATCGCCGTGCTCGTCGCCGTCGCGGTCATGGAGCCGCTCATCGGCCTCATCAACACGTACCAGTGGTACCCGTGGGAGTTCTCGTTCCGCCGCACGCACTACGCGCTCGCGTGGGTGCTGGTGGGTGCGCTCGCCGTGCACGTGGCGGTGAAGCTGCCCGACATCGTGCGGTACTGGCGCCGGGGGTCGGATGCTCCCGAGCCCGACGAATCGGTCACGCCGACGCGGCAGGAGGGCGACCCGCATGCCTGACTCCGGACTCAGCCGCCGCGCCCTGCTCGCGACCGTCGCGACCGCGTCGGTCGCGCTCGTCGCCACGACCGCCGGCCAGACCTGGGCCTGGCTCGAGCCGTTCAACGTGTTCGCGCCGCGCCGTCGCGGCGACGGCCCGCAGGGCCTGCCCCTGAACCGCACGGCCGCGCAGGCGGGCGTCACCGACCTCGCGCGCGACCCCGACTGGCGGCTGACGGTCGCGCACGATGGCACCGAGCAGGCGTTCACGCGCGACGAACTCGCCGCGATGCCCCAGAGCGAGGCAGTGCTGCCGATCGCGTGCGTCGAAGGCTGGAGCACGACAGCGCACTGGCGGGGCGTCGCCATGCGCGACCTGCTCGAGGCGGTCGGGGCGCCTTCAGGGGCATCCGCCTTCATCACCAGCCTCGAGCCGCGCGGGGCGTTCCGCACCTCCGAGATGGGGCCCGAGTTCGCGCGCGACCCGCTCACCCTCGTCGCGCTCGAGCTGAACGGCGAGGTGCTCGACCTCGAGCATGGGTACCCCGCGCGCATCATCGCGCCGGCCCGCCCGGGCGTGGTGCAGACGAAGTGGATCGAGCGGATCGAGGTGCGGGCATGAGGGCCGCGCGCGTGGCGCTCGTCGTGGTCGGCGTCGGCCTGGCGCTCTACGGCGGGTTCCTGCTGTTCACCGAGCAGCGGCTCGACCAGGTGCTCGCCGTGGTGATCTGGCTGGCCGGGGCGATCGTGCTGCACGACGCGATCCTCGCGCCCGCGTCGGCGGCGGTCGGCGGGGGCCTGCGCAGGGCGGGCGGTCGGATGCCACGGGGCGCCGCCACCCTCATCGGCGCGGGTCTTGCGATCGGGGCGCTCGTCACGATCCTCGTGGTGCCGCTGCTCATCGCGCAGGCGCGCGGCCCGCGCAACCCCACCGTGCTCGCGGGCGAGTACGCCCTGGCGCTCGCCGTCGCGTGGCTCGCCATCGCCGTGCTCGTCGCCGCAGGCGTCGCCGCCCTCCACGCGCGCGACCGCCGCCGCCCCGCGCGCCCGCGTCCCTGACACCAAGACCCGTCAATTTCCTGCGCTCCCACGCGCGAGAACGCAGGTTCTTGACGGGTCTCGGAACCCGATCGCGCGCCGAGAGCCGAGACCCGTCAGAAAAGTGCGGAATGGAGGCGGAGAGCGCAGGATATTGACGGGTCTGGGAAAGGAGCCGGAGGTCAGGCGGGCTCGAGGGCCGCGAAGGAGCGGTCGCCGACGGCCCAGGCGTCGCGCACGGCGAGGCCGGCGGATGCCGCGGGGGCCGGGAGCGCACGCACGCCGAGGTGCGCCCACGGGAACGGGAGGCTGCGCCCGCCCGCGCCGTCGTGCAGTACGCCCTCGAACGCGTGGTCGGCGTCGTGGTCGACGTGCGTCTCGACGACGACGCGGCCGTGCGCGTCGAGCAGCGCCGCGCAGCGGGCGAGCAGCGCGGCGGGGCTGCCGCCGATGCCGACGTTGCCGTCGAGCAGCAGCACGGCGCCCCACGCGCCCTCCGACGGGAGCCGGTCGAACACCGAGCGGTGCAGCACGGGCAGGCCCCGGGCGCGCGCGACCGCGACGGCGGCCGCCGACACGTCCACGCCGAGTGCGAGATGCCCCGCGAGGATCGCCGCGAGCACCATGCGCCCCGGGCCGCAGCCGGCGTCGAGCACCGCGCCGTGCACCCCGTCGAGCGTCGACCGGTCGGCCTCGTCGGCGGGTGCGGCGAAGCGGGCGACGTCGATCGGCGCGGTGGCCGCCCGGCCGGTCGCGTCCACGTGCGCGAGTTCGAGGGTCGCGCGCCCGTCGCGCAGCGCACGGTCGTACGGGTCGTGGCCGCCCGCGCCGAAGCGCGGCTCGATCGCCACCCCGACGGACGGCCGGCTCACGGCGCGGCCCCCTCCGGCACGAGCTCCGCGACGACGCGTGCGAGCCGGCCGTCGGGCGCGTCGGCGACGGCGGGCGCGAGATCGGCGGCGGTGTCGATGTCGGATGCCTCGGGCAGCATCCGCACCGCGAGCCCCGCCTCGCGCAGCCGGCCGAGCTGCAGCGCCCCGGTGTCGTCCTGCGACATCGGCACGCCGCGCAGCAGCGCCCCGTCGGGCGCGCGCATCGCGAGCGCCCAGAACCCTCCGTCGGTCGCGAGGCCGAGCCAGGCGTCGACCCCGGGCTGGTCCGCGAACGCCGGCAGCACCGCCTCGGCACGCACGTGGGGCGTGTCCATGCCGATGAGCACGAGCGGCTCGTCGACCACGTCGAAGAGGAACCCGAGCCGCGCGTCGAGCCCGCTGGCGGGCTGGTCGAGCACCTCGAACTCCGAGGCATCCGTCGCCCCGAGCTCGCCGTCGTGGAACAGGATGCGCCGCGTGGCCGGCAGCGCCCGCGCGAGGTCGAGCGTGTCGTCGACGCACGCCTGGGCGATCGTCGCGGCCTGCGCGAGCGAGTACGGCGGATGCAGCCGGGTCTTCGCATGCCCGGGCAGGCATGCCTTCGCGATGACCGCGATCGCCGTCACCGGGCGGCCTCGCGCAGCCGTGCCGACATGTCGCGCACCGCGGTGATCGTGCCTCCCACCGTGCCGGTCACCTTCGAGACGCCGATGCGGCGCCGGTAGGTCACGTCGACCTCGGCGATGCGCATCCCGTCGGCGGCAGCGCGCAGCACCAACTCGAGCGGGTAGCCGCTCCGCCGGTCGTCGAGCCCCAGCGCGAGCAGCGCCTCGCGCCGCCCCGCCCGCATCGGGCCGATGTCGCGCAGCGAGACCCCGGTGATCGCGCGCACGCGCCGGGCGATCACGGCGTTGCCCCAACGCGCGTGCAGCGGCATCGCGCCGCGCTCGACCGGCACGCGCCGCCCGATCACGAGGTCGGCGCCCTCCTCGACGAGCGCGACCAGCGCGGGCAGCTCGCCCAGGTCGAGCGAGCCGTCGGCGTCGGCGAACCCGACGATGTCGGTGACGGATGCCTCGAGCCCCGCGTGCACAGCGGCCCCGTACCCGCGCACGGGGCAGGCGATCACGGTCGCCCCCGCGGCGCGCGCCACCTCGGCCGAGCGGTCGCTCGAGCCGTTGTCGACCACGATCGCCCGGTACCCGTCGGGCAGCCCCGCGAGCACGCGGGGGAGCGCCCCCTCCTCGTCGAGGCACGGGAGCACGACGTCGACGGCAGATACGGTCACGAGTCCGACACTAGGGACGGGGCGGGCGGAGCGCAGCAGGCGAAGTCTTACGATTCCGGGACGAGCGGGCGCTGCGGCGCCGCATCCGCCGCCCTGCACCCGGGTCGAGTCCTATTCTGGGCACGTGGCCGAACCGAACCCCGAGGGCGGGCCCGCGATCGACGAGGCCCTCGTCGACCGGCGCGTGCTCGTGATCGAGGACGACCCCACCGTGCTGGAGGTCGTCTGCCGCTACCTGCGCGCCGCCGGGTTCATCGTCGACGCGGAGCGCGACGGCATCGCGGGGCTCCGACAGGCGGCGCGCGTGCCGCCCGACCTGGTCGTGGCCGATCGGATGCTGCCGGGCATCGACGGCGTCGAGGTGTGCCGCCGCATCCGCGCCGAGCGCCCCGTGCCGGTCATCATGCTCACCGCGCTCGGCTCCACCGAAGACCGCATCGAGGGCCTCGAGGCCGGCGCCGACGACTACATCGCGAAGCCCTTCTCACCGCGCGAACTCGTGCTGCGGGTCCAGTCGGTGCTGCGGCGGAGCCTGCCCGACTTCGCACCCGAGGCGCCCTTCGACCTCGGCGCGTTCCACCTCGAGACCGCCGACCGGGTCGTGACCAAGCACGGCGAGGAGCTCTCGCTCAGCGTGCGCGAGTTCGAGCTGCTGGCGTTCCTGCTGAAGCATCCGCACCAGGTGTTCAGTCGCGAGCAGTTGCTCAAGGCCGTGTGGAAGTGGGACTTCGGCGACCTCTCGACCGTGACGGTGCACGTGCGGCGCCTGCGCGAGAAGATCGAGGACGACCCCACCGAGCCGCAGCACCTCACCACGGTGTGGGGCGTGGGATACCGGTTCGCCGCATGATCCCGCTGCCCGACCTCCTCGCCATCGTCGGCATCGCCGGCGTCGCCGCCCTGCTCGTGGGCGCCGTCGGCCTGCTCGCGCTTGTCGCCGCCCGCCGCGCGTCGATCATGGTGCAGGTCGTCATCGTCGTGCTCTCGACCGTGCTCGCGGTCGGCGCCGGCACCATCGCGGTGGCGAACGCCATGTACCTCTCCGAGCACGACCTGCTCGTGACCGGCTGGGTCGTCGTGGTCGGCGGCGTGGTGGCGCTCGGGGTCGGCGCGGTGCTCGGCCGCATCCTCGTCGGCAACACCCGGCGCCTGCGCGAGATCGCGCGCGCGGTCGGCGACGGCCAGACCGTGCAGCCCGACGGGCGCGAGGGCACCGAGTTCGCCGCGCTCGCCGCCGAGCTCGCCGACGCCAGCCGCCGCCTCGCCGACTCGCGCGCCGAGGTCGCGCGCATCGATGCGTCGCGCCGCGAGCTTATCGCGTGGATCTCGCACGACCTGCGCACCCCGCTCGCCGGGCTGCGGGCCATGGCCGAGGCGCTCGAGGACGGCATGGTCGACGACCCCGCCCGCTACCACGCGCAGATGCGGGTGCAGGTCGACCGCGTCTCGAGCATGGTCGACGACCTGTTCGAGCTCTCGCGCATCCAGTCGGGCGCGCTGGCGCTCGAGATGGAGCAGGTGTCGCTGTTCGACCTCGTGTCCGACGCGGTCGCCGAGCTGCTGCCGCTGGCGCGTTCGCGCGAGGTGACGATCGTCGAGTCGCGAGCAGGCGACCTCACCGTCACGGGCGACGCGCGCGAGCTCTCGCGGGTGGTCGGCAACCTGCTCATGAACGCGATCCAGCACTCGCCGCCCGGCAGCCGCATCGAGGTCACCGCGGAGGAGACGGGCGACGAGCACGTCGCGCTCAGCGTCACCGACGCGGGCGGCGGCATCCCCGAGGAGGACCTGGCGAAGGTGTTCCGTGCGGGCTGGCGCGGCACGCCGTCGCGCTCGCCGAGCGAGGCGCCGGCCGACGCGATCGCCGCGGGCGCGGGGCTCGGCCTCGCCATCGTGCAGGGCATCGTCGCCGCGCACGCGGGCGGCGTGAGCGTGCGCAACGTGCCGGGCGGATGCCGCTTCGACGTGACGCTGCCGCGGGTCGGCGCGCCCGCCTGACCGGCGCCCGGACCCGCGCGCGCACCGGCGACGCGCCGCGCGCCCGCCGGTTCGCCCATCGCGGAATGTGCGCGTTTCGTCCCGCGTCGGCTTGACCGTGTCGCGTCGATGCTGAATCGTGGGGGACTCCGCTCGCCAGCCAAGGAAGGGAGCCTTCGTGCTCACGCTCACCGAAACTGCCAGCACCGTGGTGAAGACCATCGTCGCCCAGACCCCGGGTCTCGACGACGGCGGACTCCGCATCAACACCGACCAGCCCGGCGGCACCGAGTTCGCCGTGTCGGTCGCGCCCGCTCCGGAAGCCAGCGACGCCGTGGTGGAGGCCGAGGGGGCCAAGGTCTTCCTCGGCGAGTTCGCCGCGCTCGCTCTCGACGACAAGGTGCTCGACGCACAGGTCGGCGAGGACGGCAGCGTGCGGTTCGCCATCGGCGACCAGGCCTAGGGGGACGCGCCCCGGCAACAGGCCGAGAGACTCGTCGCGTTCGGCGCGCCGCCCATCCCGGGCGGCGCGCCGAACGTCGTCTCGGGGTGAACCGCGGGCGGCCGGCCCGGGCGTAGGCTCGACCCGATGAGCGACCTGCCCCGCACGCGAGACATCCCCCTGCCCGACTCGCACCGCTGGCGCGCGTACTGGGTGTGCGTCGCGGTCGCCGGGCTCACCATCCTCGACCTCTCGAAGGTCAACGTCGCGCTGCCCTCGATCGAGGAGGCGATGGGGGCCGGTTCGACCGAGCTGCAGCTCATCGTCTCGGGCTACGTGCTCGCGTTCGGGCTCACGCTCGTGCCCGCCGGCCGCCTCGGCGATCAGCGCTCGCGCACCGTGCTGTTCGTCGTCGGGCTGACCCTGTTCACGCTCACGAGCCTGGCGTGCGCGCTCGCCCCGGATGCGACCTGGCTGCTGGTGTTCCGGATGCTCCAGGGCGTCGCCGCGGGCATCCAGATGCCGCAGGTGCTCGGCCTCATCCAGCAGCTCTTCCACGGTGCCGAGCGCGGCAAGGCGTTCGGCCTGTTCGGCGCGATGATCGGCGTGACGACCGCGATCGGCCCGACCCTCGGCGGGCTGCTCATCGCCATCGGCGGCCCCGAGGACGGCTGGCGCGGCATCTTCTGGATGAACGTGCCGCTCGGCGTGATCGCCATCGCCCTCGCGCTCTGGGTGCTGCCCGAGACCCGCACCCGCTCACATCGCAAGGTGCAGCTCGACCCGGTGGGCCTCGTCATCTTCGCGATCACCGTGCTGTCGCTCATGTGGCCGTTCCTGTTCACGACCGGTTCGCCCGACGACGACCCCGCGCGCTGGTGGCTGCTCGTGGTCCTCGTGCTCGGCGTCAGCGCGTTCGTCGCGTGGGAGCGCCGATACGAGGCATCCGGTCGCCAGCCCCTCGTGCCGCTCGGCCTGTTCCGCATCGGGTCGTTCCGCAACGGCGCGCTGCTGCAGTCGGTGTTCTTCGCGGCCGTGCCGTCGATGTTCCTGCTCACGACGCTGTACCTGCAGGACGGCCTCGACGTCGCGCCCGTATTCGCGGGCATGGTCACGATGGGGTACGCGCTCACGAGCGCGTTCTCGTCCTGGCGGGGCGGCCTGCTCGTGGAGCGCTGGGGTCGGGGCCTGGTGCTGTTCGGCCTCGGCGTGCTGATCGCGGGCGTCGGCGTGCTCGTGCTGCTCGCGCTCTCGACGCCGTCGGCGGTCACGCCGTGGGCGATGGCGGGCGCGCTGATCGTCGCGGGCCTCGGTGGCGGCCTCGTGGTCTCGCCCAACCAGACGCTGACGCTCGCCGACGTGCCCGTGCGCAGCGGCGGCCTCGCCGGGTCGGTCGGCCAGCTCGGGCAGCGCATCGGCACGGCCGTCGGCACCGCGATCGCGCTGTCGCTGTTCTACGCCACGCTGTACCGCGAGGAGGGCGAGGCCCCGCAACTCGAGGTGTTCCACCACGCGTACGGGTTCGGCATGCTGGCGGTCGCGGTGCTGCTCGCCATCGCGTTCGCGGTGGGCATGGCCGACCTGGGTGCGCGCGTGCGCGCCCGCCGCAGTCGCGCCGCCGACGGCGAGCCCGAGCCCGGCCCCGACGAGCCCGACGACGAGGACCTCGCGAGCGGCCACGCCTGACGCGGGGGCCACGGCGAACGGATGCCACGAGCCGACGCGCCGGCCGGGCGCGCGGGTCAGCGCAGGGCGGGCTCGGTTCCCTCCGGGGCATCCGAGAACGCGTGCTTCGGCACGAAGTACAGGCTGACCGCCGCCACGACCGCGGTGAGGCCGCAGACCAGCCACACCGTGACGTAGCCCGAGAAGCTGCCCGCGGTGCCGCCGCCCGCGCCGTCGCCGAGGTGCTGGATCAGCGCGATGGCGAAGACGGCGGATGCCACGGCACCGCCGACCGTCTTCACCGAGTTGGTGAGGCCCGTCGCGACGCCCGTCTGGTGCGCCGGGGCCGCGGCGGCCGCGGCCGCCGGGAGGGCTGCGACGAGCGCGCCCGAGCCGATGCCCGCGATGATCATGTTGGAGAGCACCTGCGCGTAGCCGTCGTGGAAGGGCAGGAACAGCAGGTACCCGGTCGCGACCATGAGGCTGGCGCCGATGAGCGCCGTGCGCGGCGCGACCCAGCGCGTGACGAGCGGGAAGAGCAGCGCGCCGACGACGAGCGAGAGCACGTACGCCCCGATGAGGATCGACGTCTCGCCGGTCGTCGCCCCGAGGCCGTAGCCGACCTCGGACGGGTCGGTGCGCGCGAAGGTCGACAGCGGCGCCTGCGCACCGAGCACGCTGACGCCGAAGAGGCCCGCGGTGAGGAACACCGGCCAGAGCGTGGGGGAGCGGAACAGGCGCACGTCGATGAGCGGGTCGGCCTGGCGCAGTTCGTAGCGCACGAACGGCACGATGAGCGCGGGGCCGAACAGCACGACCCCCCACGAGAGCAGGTCGGCGGGGCCGTTGATGCGCAGCAGGCTCAGCCCGCCGGTGAAGGCGAGCAGCGCGAGCGTGATGAGCACGAGCCCGCCCGTGTCGAACCGGCCGCCCGTGAGGTCGGGCGACTCCGTCACCCCGAACAGGATCACGAAGAAGCACGCGCAGACCGCGATGGCGGGGATGAGCAGCAGCACCTGGATCGGGATGCCGCTGTCGGCGAGCGCGCCCGCGGAGAGCGCACCGGCGATCGCGCCGAGCTCGAGCGCGGCCACGAGGAAGCCCGCGGCCCGGCGGGTGAGCGCGGCCGGCGCCTCGCGGTCTCGGCTGCGCGAGTAGATCAGCGCGATCTCGAGCGGCAGCCAGACCACGTAGAAGCCCTGGAGCGCCCACGCCACGAGGAACACCGCGAACTCGTCGGTGAATGCGAGCGCGAGGCTCGCAGCTGCGGTCACCGCGGTCGAGACGAGCAGGATGCGCTTGTGACCGAACATGTCGCCGAGCTTCGCGAGCGCGGGCACGACGAGCGCCGAGAGCATGAGCTGCGAGCCCTCGAGCCAGTTCACGTCGGCGTCGTGGATGTCGAGGTGACGTGCGATGTCGGTCAGCAGGGGCGTGTAGTAGCCCTGGATGATGCCGCTCGTGAACTCGACGAAGGCGAGGAAGCCGACGACGGCCGCGACGGGTCCGAATCTCACGGCGCGTGACATCGATGCTCCTGTGGTGCCGGGGGTGGTACCGGGTGAACCGGTGCGAACACCCTAGCCCGGTTCGGTTTCAGTCCGGCAACGCTGTGAGCAGCGCGCGGTGGAACCGCTCGCCGCGTTCGAGGCTGTCGATCGACACCCATTCGTCGACCCCGTGGATCGCGGCGCGCTGTCCCGCGTCCATCGCGAGCGGCGCGAACCGGTAGGTCGCGGGCGTGTACCGGTGGAACCAGCGCGAGTCGGTGGCCTGCATCATGAGGTACGGCACCGTCACCGCATCGGGGTGGGCCGCGCCGACGGCGGCGCGGATCGCGTCGAACTGCGCGTTGTCGGCCGGCGACTCGGGCGACGGGTCGCTGGCCTCGGGCACCTCGATGCGCACGTGGCGATCGCCGATCACGCGGCGCAGCCGTCGGAGCACCTGCGCGGTCGTGGTGCCGGGTGCGAGGCGCAGGTTGAGGGTGGCGGACGCCCCGGCGGGCAGCACGTTCGGCGCGCTGCCGCCCGAGAGCATCGTGACCGCGAGGGTCGTGCGCACCATCGCGGCGGGCTCGCCGCCCAGGCTCGCGAACACGCGCGCGGTGAGCCACGGCACCGCCGCCAGCGTGCGCAGCGCGAGCCGCGCCGACCCCGAGGCGTGCGCGGCGAACGTGCCGAGCATGTCGCGCGCCGAGCGCGGCAGCCGCGGCCGGAACGGGTTGTGCTCGAGGCGGCGCACCGCGCGGGCGATGCGCGCCGTGGCGGTGGTACCGCGGGGTGCCGACGCGTGCCCGCCCACGCCGTCGGCGCGCAGCACCACGGTCATGATGCCCTTCTCGGCGACGCCGACCATGGCGGAGCGCACGTGCACCCAGGCCATCGGGTCGTCGATGACCGCGCCGCCCTCGTCGAGCACGAGCCAGGGACGGATGCCGCGCTCGTGCAGCAGGTCGGAGGCGATGGGTGCCGCGTCGCCGTACGACTCCTCGTTGCCGCCGAACGAGAGGTACACGTCCTGCGCGGGCGTGAACCCGGCGGCGAGCAGGTTCTCGACCGCCTCGAGGATCACCAGCAGCGGACCCTTGTCGTCGAGCGTGCCGCGGCCGTGCACGACCCCGTCCACGACGATGCCGGCGAACGGGTCGTGGGTCCAGCCGTCCTCGGCCCGCGCGGGCACGACGTCGTAGTGCGCCATGAGCACGACCGGGCGCTCGTCGCTGCGCCCCGGCCAGCGGTAGAGCAGGCCGAACTCGCTCGGCCGCTCGCGCTCGAGGTGCGCGTGCACGAGCGGGTACTCCTCCTCGAGCAGCCGCGCGAACGCCTCGAACGGCTCGCGCCCGACGGCGTCCAGCTCGGCCGACACGGTCGGCAGGGCGATCATGCGGGCGAGGCGCTCGGGTGCTCCCGGGCGCGGGGTGACGGATGCTGCGGGCACCAGCACACCCTAGACCAGCCGCGTCGCGCCCTCCTGCGCGAGCGCGTGGCGCAGCTCGTCGCGGTCGAGCTCGCGGCCGAAGACGAGGTGGCCCGGTTCGAGCAGGCGGCCGGATGCGAGCGGGCCGGCGTCGACCGGGTCGAACCCGATCGCGTCGACGAAGTCGGCCACGACGGCCTTCGCGTCGGCGTCGTCGCCCGCGATCGCGATGGCGCGCCGCAGCGGGTCGCCCGCGGGCCGCTCGTCCTCCTCCATGTCGTGGTACCCGAGGTGGTTGAGCGACTTCACGACGTGCGCCGCGGGGTTGAGGTCGGCGTGCTGCTCCGCGGTCGACCGGCCGTCGGCCTCGACGTCGGCGAGCACGCCGTCGATCGGCGGCCAGTAGTTCGTCGCGTCGACCACGACCTTCCCGTCCAGCAGGGGCCAGTCGACCGAGTCGACCTTGCCGAACGGCACCGCCACGATCACGAGGTCGGCCCGGCGCGCCAGCTCGGAGGCATCCTTCACCCGCGCCCCGGGGGCGACCGTGTCGACCAGCAGCTCGAGCGCGAGCTGTCTCGGCGAACCCGCCACGAGCACCTCGTAGCCGGCCGCGATCGCGAGGCGGGCCAGCGCGCTGCCGACCTTGCCGACGCCGATGATGCCGACGACGCGGCGACCGAACGCGGACCGGGGGTGGGGACGCTCCTGCACACCTGGTGCAACCGGACGCCCGGGTGCGGGATTCCCGCTCGTGCTGGAATAGGCGCGGGTGGTGCGCGCGTTCAAAACATGCGAACGCATGGAACACCGCCGGGGCGGAGGGGAGCACGATGGACACGCAGGTCGAGTTCGGGGTCGACACGTTCGGCGACGTGACGACGGATGCCGCGGGCGAGCCGCTCAGCCAGGCGCAGGTGCTGCGCAACGTCGTGGAGGAGGGCGTGGCCGCCGAGCGGGCCGGCCTCGACTTCTTCGGCGTCGGCGAGCACCACCGGGAGGACTTCGCGGTCTCGGCACCCGAGGTCGTGCTCGCGGCGATCGGCGCGCGCACCGAGCGCATCCGGCTCGGCAGCGCCGTCACGGTGCTGAGCTCGGACGACCCGGTGCGCGTGTTCCAGCGCTTCGCGACCCTCGACGGGCTCACCGGCGGACGCGCCGAGGTGATCCTCGGGCGCGGCTCGTTCACCGAGTCGTTCCCGCTGTTCGGCTACGACCTCGGGCAGTACGAGGCGCTCTTCGAGGAGAAGGTCGAGCTGTTCGCGAAGCTGCTCGAGCAGGAGCCCGTCACCTGGGAGGGGAAGCTGCGTCCGTCGATCGACGGCCGCACCGTCTACCCGCACGTCGAGCACGGTCGCCTGCGCACCTGGATCGGCGTCGGCGGCAGCCCCGAGTCGGTCGTGCGCGCCGCGCACTACGGGCTGCCGCTCGTGCTCGCCATCATCGGCGGGTCGCCTGCGCGCTTCGCGCCGCTCGCCGAGCTCTACCGGAAGGCGCTCGGCCAGTTCGGCCGGGAGGAGCTGCCGGTCGCCGTCCACTCGCCCGGCCACATCGCCGACACCGACGAGCAGGCGCGCGATGAGCTCTGGCCGCACTACGCCGACATCATGGGGCGCATCGGCCGCGAGCGCGGCTGGGGTCCGATCACGCGCGCGCACTTCGAGCAGGAGGCGGGGCCGCACGGCGCCCTCTACGCGGGTTCGCCCGAGACGGTCGCGCAGAAGATCGCCGCAGCGGTGCGCGCCATCGGCGTCTCGCGCTTCGACCTGAAGGTCTCGAACGGCACGCTGCCGCACGAGCTCATGATGGGATCGATCGAGCGCTACGGCACCGTGGTCGTGCCGCGCGTGCGGGAGCTGCTGTCGGAACCCGCCTGACCGCTCGCCGCCGCGAACCGACCGGCCGGGCCTACTTCGTCGCGCGCGACGCGCCGGCGACGACCAGGGTGCGGAACCAGTTCGCGTCGGGCAGGCGCGCGAGCATCGAGCCGCCGATGATCGTGATGAGCACGTACGCCGTCGCGAGCGGCGCGATGTCCGGGGCCACCCCGGCGCTGATCGCGAGCCCGGCGATGACGATCGAGAACTCGCCGCGCGGTGTCAGCGAGAACCCGGCGCGCCACCGGCCCAGCGGTCCGATGCCCGCGCGCTTGGCCGCGAGGTAGCCGGTGAGCGTCTTCGTGGCCATGGTGGCGGCGGCGAGCAGCGCCGCCGGCAGCAGCATCCGGAGCAGCTCGCTCGAATCGGTCGCGAGGCCGAAGAAGACGAAGAAGATGGCCGCGAACAGGTCGCGCAGCGGGGTGAGCAGCTGCGAGGCCGAGTGCGCCACGCGGCCCGACAGGGCGATGCCGACGAGGAACGCGCCGACCGCGGCGGACACGTTGACCTGCGCGGCCAGCCCCGCCACCAGCATGGTGAGCCCGAGCACGCCGAGCAGCAGCGGCTCGGCGTGCTCGGTCGAGAAGAACCGCGACACGACGTGGCCGTGCCGGAACGCCACGAACAGGATGATCGAGACGACCGCGACCGCGACCGCGACGGCCACCGCGCCCTCGAGCAGGCTGACGCCGACGACCAGCGCCGAGAGCACGGGCAGGTAGAACGCCATCGCCAGGTCCTCGATGACGAGGATCGCCAGGATCGTCGGCGTCTCGCGGTTGCTCAGGCGCCCGAGGTCGCGCATGAGCTTGGCGATGACGCCCGACGACGAGATCCAGGTCACGCCCGCGAGCGCGACCGCGGCGACCGGGCTCCAGCCGAGCATGAGTGCGCAGACGGCCCCCGGTGTCGCATTGAGCACGGCGTCGATGAACCCGGCGTACTTCGACTGGCGGAGGTTGGTGAACAGCTCCTCGGCCGTGTACTCCAGCCCGAGCAGGGCGAGCAGCAGGATGACGCCGATCTCGGCGCCGATCTCGAAGAACTCCTCGCTCGCGTCGAGCGGCAGCATGCCGCCCTCGCCGAACAGCAGCCCGACGAGCAGGTAGAGGGGGATCGGCGAGATGCCGACGCGGATCGCGAAGCGCCCGAGCAGGCTCATGCCGAGCAGGATGGCGCCGACCTCGATGAGGATCAGCGTCGTCTCATGCATCGGCGCCCCCGTCTCAGCCGGGACCGTGCGCGATCAGGCGGGAGGCGGCGTCGAGTCCCTCGCGCGTGCCGACGGCGACGATGACGTCGCGGGGGCGCAGCACCTCGGCCGGGGTCGGCGAGGGCACCACGGTGCCGTCGCGCACGATCGCGACGATCGACACGCTCGTGCGCGTGCGCATCTGCGTGTCGCCGAGGCGCGCGTTCAGGTACGGCGAGTCGGTCGGCAGCTCCAGCTGCTCGGTGAAGACGCCCGTGGACCCGTCGGCGAAGCTCGTCAGCCGCGACATCATCACCGATGCCCCGAGCAGGTCCGCCAGCGCCGAGGCCTCGTCGTCGCTCAGCGCGACCGTCTCCCGGCAGGTGTCCGGGTCGTCCCGGTCGAAGACGCCGAGGTCATGCTCGCCGTCGCGCAGCGAGACGACGCTGATGCGTCGGCCCGCGTCGGTCACGAGGTCGTGCCGGACGCCGATGCCCGGCAGGTCGACCTTCTCGATTCTCACGCCCACGGTTCGACTCTAGCCGCGCGCGGCCTCGCCGGGGCGCCCGCGCGTCGACCTGTGATCAGGCCGTGTCCGTCAGGCGCCGTCGGTGCGGCCGAGCAGGTGGAACGGGATCGCGAGCGAGACCGCGATGAGCAGGATTCCACCGGCGAAGACGAGGGTCTCGAAGCCGGTGGCGACGAAGGCCATGCCGAACGCGAGCATGCCGAGCAGGAAGAGCAGCATGGCGATGACGAATGCGAACACGTTCATTGGGGGCCTCTCGCGGTCGGTCCGCGTCGCTGCGCGGCTGCGTCCGAGTCTAGCGAGGCCGCCCGGTGCGGCCGGTCACTCCGGGATCGGCCCGAGCCACGCGTTCGCGACGGTCGCGTGCGCCGACTCGTCGTCGGAGGGGTGGAAGATGCCGGCGAGCACGTCGCGGGAGAGCCGCCCCAGCTCGTCGCCCGCGAAGTAGGTCCGCCCGCCGGCGACGCGGATCGCCTGGTCGACCGTGGCCCGGGCGGTCTCGGTCGCGCGCACCTTCATTCCAGAGAGCTTCGGGAACCAGCGCGGCCCGTGGTCGACGAGGGCGTCGACGTCGTGCGCGAGCGCGGCGAGCTGCGGTGCCAGCGCGTCCTGGGCGATGGCGGCGGATGCCACGCGGCGGCGGATTTCCGGGTCGTGCGCGAGCTTCCGGCCGTCGAACTTCATCGACGTCCGCGCGTGCGCGGCCTCGACCGCGAGCTCGAGCGCCCGGTCGCCGATGCCCGTGTAGACGGCCGCGAGCAGCAGCTCGAAGGCCGCGAAGATGCCGAAGACGAAGGGGTCGGCGTTGGGGCCCGGGTCGAGCCGGCGCACCACGCGGTCGGCGGGCGCGAAGGCGCCGTCGAGCACGGTCGTGCGGCTCTGGCTCGCGCGCATCCCGATCGTGTCCCAGTCGTCGAGGCTCGACACGTCGGGATCGTCGCGGTCGACGAACGCGTAGACGATCTTCGGGGCATCCGCCGACTCGGTGTCGAGGCCCATGGTGCCGAGCCGGGTCCACGCGGGCGACATCGACGTGAAGATCTTCCGGCCGTGGAATCGGTATCCGCCCTCGGGCTGGGGCCGCGCCTCGGAGCGCGATCCGAACAGCATGAGGTCGTTGCCGGCCTCGCTGATGCCGAACGCGAACACCTCGCCGTCGGCCGCCTCGCGCTGCAGGAAGCCCAGCGTGTCGTCACCGCGGTCGGCGAGGATCTTCGCGACACCGGTCCAGACCAGGTGCATGTTCACGCCGAGCGCCGTCGCCGGGGCCGCGCCCGCGAGCCGCGCCTGCGCCCGCAGCGCGTCGCCGAGGCTCCAGCCGAGGCCGCCGAGTTCGACCGGCACGAGCGCCCGCAGGTACCCCGCCTCGCGGAGCTCTGCGAGGTCCTCGTCGAAGAAGCGGTTCTCGCGGTCGTAGTCGGCAGCACGGGTGCGGATGCGGGTGAGCAGCCCCTCGGTCAGGACATCGTCGACGGTCACGCCGCCAGACTACGCCCGGCCGTCGCCGCCTCCGTCGCCGGTCGGCGCGGGCTCGGAGGCATCCGTCGACCCCGCCGGCGCAGCCGGCTCGGCCGGTGCCCGGTTCGACCTGCGGCTGCCCCGCACGGCCAGCAGCACGATGCCGGTCGCGACCGCCGCGATCACCGCGAGGAAGAGCAGCCACGGGGCCAGCACGCCGAGCGCGACCATGAGCCCGCCGAGGAACGACCAGAGGGCGTTCCATCCGGCGACGAGGCCGTCCCAGAAGGTGTCGGGCTCGGCCGGTGCCACGATGCCCGGCGCGTAGAGCTCGAGCCAGACCGTCGCGAACTCGACCTGGTCGCCGACCGCCGCGCGCTGTGCCACGAGCGAATCGAGCTGCGCCTGCCGGTTGGTGAGCTCGGTCTCGATGGTGATCAGGTCGGAGATGTCGTCGGCCTGCGCGAGCAGTTGCGTGAGGCGGTTCACCGACGTCTGGAGTGCGCCGATGCGCGCGTCGAGGTCTTCGACCTGCATCGTCACGTCGGTCGAGCTGACCGACACGGTGTTCACGGTGCCGAGCTCCTGCAGCTCCTGGAGCGTCGCGTCGAGGCGCTCGGCGGGGATGCGCAGCAGCAGCGAGGCGCTCGCCTGCCGGTTGTCGGCCTCGGGGTACTCGGTGCGGCTGTCGACGCGGCCGCCCGCCGCGGTCACGATGCCGGTGGCGCGCTGCGATGCCGCGATCGGGTCGTCGACCGTGATCGACACCGACCCGTTGGTGATGACGCTGCGATCGTCCGCGGCATCCGCACCGCCCGACGACTCCTCGGCGAACTCGTCCGTCGCCATGTCGCCGTCGCGCAGCTGCATCTCGCCGTCGGGCCCCATCACCTCGGGCCCGACCACGCCGGGCTCCGACACGGTGGCCGAGTCGTTCGCCGAGAACGAGCACCCGGTGAGGACCAGTGCGGTGAGCAGGATGCCGGCTCCGGCGGCTGCGATGCGTCTCATGGCACACACGGTAGCGGCGCACGCGAGCCCCGTGACTGCGAGCGGTCTGGGAGTCCGGTCACGGTTGCGTTGCACTTTCGGCGGGTTTCCGGGCGGGCACAACGTTGCGGCTTCCCGGCTCGTCTGGCGGGGCCCCGCGGGTGGTCAGTGCGGGGTGATCGTGACGGGTTCGGTGTCGGGGATCGGGCTCGCGTCGCGCCCGCGCAGGTCGGGATGCCAGCGCCGCCCGATCGTGGGCACGAGGACGCCGACGAACGCGAGCACGGCGGCCGCGACGAACGCGCCGACCGGGCCGTAGCCGTCGATCAGGAAGCCGGCGACCGCCGAGCCGAGCGCGGCGCCGATGAGCTGGCCGGTGCCGATCCAGCCGTAGGCCTCGGCGGTGTCGGAGAACTTCACGCTCGCCGACACGATCGCGAAGATCACCGCGAGCGCGGGCGCGATGCCGATGCCCGCGACGAACAGCGTGGCCGACAGCCACCAGAACTCCATGGCCGCCGCGGCGACCGCGACGCCGACGAACACGATCAGCATGCGGCGGGCGAGCGCCCACGGCCCGATCGGGATGTGTCCGAACAGGAGGCCGCCCGCGAGGCTGCCGATGGCGAAGATCGCGAGCACGATGCCCGCCTCGGCGCCGTCGTGCCCGAAGACCGCCACGACCCCCGCCTCGACCGCCGCGCAGGCGCCGATGAGGAGGAACCCGACGATCGTGCCGAGCAGCACCGCGGGCCGGGCGAGCACGACGCCGAACCGGCGCTTCGACATCGGGATGCGGACGCGCCCGAGCTCCGGCGACGAGATGAACCAGATGCCGCCGCCGATGAGCAGCGCGGCGGCAGCGAGGATGCCCCAGACCGTGCTGATCTGGGTCGAGATGAACGTGGTGACGACCGGGCCGACGACCCAGATGATCTCCTGCGCCGACGCGTCGAGCGAGAACAGCGGCGTGAGCTGCCGGGAGTTCACCATCTTCGGGTAGATCGTCCGCACGGCGGGCTGCACGGGCGGGGTCGAGAGGCCGCAGACCAGGCCGATCGCCATGTAGAGGGGAACCGTGAGCGGCAGCACGGCGATCGCGACGACGGATGCCGCGCAGATGACGAGCGTCGTGATGAGCACGGGTCGCATGCCCCAGCGCCCCATGAAGCGGCTCGTGAGCGGACCGGCGACCGCCTGGCCGACGGAGGTGGCGGCGAGCACGAGCCCGGCGGCCCCGTACGATCCGGTCTCGCGCTCGACATGGAGCAGGAAGGCGAGCGACAGCATGCCCGACGGGAATCGGGCGGTGAGCTGTGCCGCGATGATCCGAGCGACTCCCGGGGTGCGGAGCAGGTCGGCGTAGCGTTTCACATCTGCACTCTACGTTCCGGCGGAGCATCCGAAATCACATCAGTCTTGACTGATATAACGGAGTACTGATACGAATGGACCGTGCACGCATTCGACGTCCTCGGCGATCCGGTCCGCCGGCGAATCCTCGAGCTCCTCGCCGACGGCGAGCGGCCCGCGGGCGCGATCGTCGAGGTGATCGCCGGCGAGTTCGGCATCACCCAGCCCGCGGTCTCGCGGCACCTGCGGGTGCTGCGCGAGACCGGGTTCGCGACCGTGCGGGCCGAGGGCGCCCGTCGGCTCTACGCGGTCGACGGCGCGGGCATCGACGACGCCGAACGACAGCTCGCGCGCTACCGCGCGCAGTGGTCGCAGCGACTCGACGCCCTGCACACCGAGGTCGCCCGCGGGCTGCGGGCGCGACGCGCGCCGGGCGTCGCCGACGACTCCACCCACGACCGCGACCGCACCGACGAGACGGAGACGACATGAGCATGGACTGCGAGATCACCCGGCACGGGGAGGGCTTCCTCCTCGAGTTCGACGAGGTGTACCCGACGACGCCCCACGACCTGTGGGAGGCGGTCACGACGCCCGACCGCCTCGCCCGCTGGATGACGGAGTACCGCGGCGACCTGCGCGTGGGCGGCAGCTGGGAGGCGATCGCCTCCGACGGCAGCGTGTGGGGCGTGGGAGAGGTCACGTCGTGCGACCCGCCGCGCGGGTTCGAGACCGTCTGGCACGCGCGCGAGGAGCAGCCGACCGTGCTGCGCGTCGAGCTCGAGCAGGTCGACGGGGGCACGCGCCTGCGCCTCAGGCACGAGGACGTGCAGTCCATCTATTACGGCGCGGGCTGGCACGTGTACCTCGAGCAGCTCGGCCGGCACGTCGTCGACCCGCTGCCGACGCACGCCGACGAGGCCGCGTGGGACCGCCGGTTCGGCGAGCTCTCGGGCGAGTACGAGGAGCGCTTCCGCGCGCTGCGCGGCTGAGCCGCTCGCGCGGCGGCGCCGCGTCAGCCCGCGAGCGCCTTGGCGATGCGCTGCACCGAGACCGGCTCGGCGGTGCGGAGCTCCTGTGCGAACAGGCTCACCCGCAGCTCCTCCAGCAGCCACCGGGCGCGGACGAGTTCGGCGGGGGAGTCGGCGGCGAGCGGCATCTCCCCGCCGGCCGATTCGTACGCGGCCGTGGCCTTCTCGAGCTCGTTCATCCACTGACGGTCGCGGCCGGGCTGCTCCTGGAGCTTCCGCACGCGCGCGACGATGCCCTCGACGTACCGGGGGAGGTGCACGAGCCGCTCGAGCCCCGTCGCGAGCACGAAGCCGGGTCGCACGAGGGCGTCGAGCTGCGCGCGGGCATCGCCGAGCGCGTGCATGAGCGGCAGGCTCGTCGCTCCGCGGATCGCCTTGTCGGCCTCGCGCCAGCGCTGCAGCACGCGTGTCACGAGCGCGACCGTCTCGTCGAGTCGCTGCATCACGCTCGCCGAGACCGCGTCGCGCACGGCCTCGAACTCGGCACGGGTGAACAGCAGCCCGTCGGGATGCCGCTCGCGCAGCACACCGTCGACGCAGGCCGCGAGGCAGTCGTCGAGCAGGGCACGGGTGCCGCCGTAGGGGCTCGCGGCGAGCAGCAGCTTCTCCTGGTTCGACAGGTGCTCCTGCACGTACGAGACGGGTGACGGCGTGGCCAGCACGAGCAGGCGACGGACGCCGCGCCGCGACGCCCGGTCGCGCTCGGCAGCGGTCGCGACCAGCCGCACCGACACGGCGTCCCCGTCGTCGACGAGCGCCGGGTACGCGCGGATCACGTTGCCGGCCTGCCGCGTGTCGACGTGCCGGGGGAGTTCGTCCCACTCCCAGGCGGTCACGCCCGAGCGTTCGGCGATCGTCGGCCCCGCGCTCGCCGCTCCCGCGGCATCCGCTGTCGCGGTCTCGGCGGGGCGCTGTTTCCCGCGAGATCGGCCGGGCTTCGAGACGGCGTCGGCCACGGCCGCGCGCGTGCGATCGGCGAGCCGCCGCTGCAGCTCCGTGAGGTCGGTGCCCGAGCCCACGGCGCGACCGCGCTCGTCGACGACGCGGAACCGCATCCGCAGGTGCGGGGGCACGCGCTCGAGGTCGAAGTCCTCTGCCGTCACCGGCGTGAACGTGAGCCGGTTGATCGTGGCGGCGACGACCTCGGCGAGCGGTTCGCGCTCGGCGCCGTCCTCCGGTCCGCCGGGCAGCTCGTCGCCGATGCGCGCGGCCCACTCGGCCGCCGGCACGACCGACCGGCGGATCGACTTCGGCAGCGTCCGCAGCATCGCCTGCACGAGCTCGTCGCGCAGGCCCGGCACCTGCCAGTCGAAGCCGACCGGCGAGAGCCGCGGCAGCAGCACGAGCGGCACGGTCGCGGTCACGCCGTCGTCGTCGGCGCCCGGGTCGAACCGGTACGCGAGGCGGATCGTCTGGTCGCCCTGCCGCCACTGGTCGGGGAACCCGTCGCCGCGGCCGTCTGCCTCGTCGCCGACGAGGTCCTCGCGCCGCATCGTGAACAGGTCGGGCTGCGCGCGGTACTCGGTGCGCCACCACTTCTCGAACCCGCGGGTCGTCGACACGTCGGCCGGCACGCGCGCCTCGTAGAACGCGACCACCGCCTCGTCGCCGGCGAGGATGTCCCGTCGGCGCGTGCGCGCCTCGAGGTCGCCGAGCTCGGCGCGCAGCGCGCGGTTCGCGCGCACCCACGCGAACACGCGCCGGTCGAGTCGGGACGTGTCCCACTCCTCGTCGACGAGCGCGTGGCGGATGAAGAGCTCGCGCGCCAGCGGGGCATCCGCTCGTGCCAGCTGCATCCGTCGCTTCGGCACGATCGGCACGCCGAACAGCAGCACCTTCTCGTCGGCGATCGCCGAGCCCTGCTTCGGGTCCCAGCGCGGCTCGCCGTAGCTGCGCTTCACGAGCGAGCCGGCGAGCGGCTCCGCCCATGCGGGGTCGATCGCGGCGGCGGTGCGCGCGAACAGGCGGCTCGTCTCGACGAGCTCGGCGGTCATGATCGCGGCCGGCGGCTTCTTCGCGAGGGCCGAGCCGGGAAAGACCTGGAACCGCGTGTTGCGCGCCCCGACGAACTCGCGACTGGGGCGGCGGCCGGATGCCTCGGGGCGGCCCTTCCCGCGCCCCCGCCCGGCATCCGTCGCCGTGTCGTCGCGCAGCCCGATGTGCGAGAGCAGCCCCGACAGCAGCGCGCGGTGGATGCCGTCGGCATTGATGCGCGGCTCACCGACGTGCAGGCCGAGCGGCTTCGCGAGGCGCACGAGCTGACGGTAGAGGTCCTGCCACTCGCGCACGCGCAGGTAGTTGAGGAACTCGTTGCGGCACATGCGGCGGAACGCGCTCGACCCGAGCTGCGTCTGCTGCTCCTCGAGGTGGTTCCAGAGGTTCAGCAGGGTGAGGAAGTCGCTCGTCGGGTCGACGAACCGGGCGTGCATCGCGTTCGCCTGCTCGCGCTTCTCGAGCGGGCGCTCGCGCGGGTCCTGGATGGTCATGCCTGCCACGATCGCGAGCACCTCGCGCGAGACGCCCTGCGCCTTCGACTCGATGACCATGCGCGCGTAGCGCGGCTCGATCGGCAGGCGCGAGAGCTGGCGGCCGACGCGGGTGAGACGCGGGCCGTCCCGCGAGTCGCGGTCCTCGAGGGCGCCGAGCTCGCGCAGCAGGTCGAGGCCGTCGCGGATGCCGCGGACATCCGGCGGCGTGAGGAACGGGAAGTCCTCGACCGCGCCGAGCCCGAGCGACGCCATCTGCAGGATCACCGCGGCGAGGTTCGTGCGCAGCACCTCGGGGTCGGTGAACTCGGGGCGCTTCTCGTAGTCGTCCTCGGCATAGAGGCGGATCGCGATGCCGTCGCTCGTGCGGCCCGAGCGGCCCGACCGCTGGTTCGCCGACGCCTGCGAGATCGGCTCGATCGGCAGGCGCTGCACCTTCGCGCGCGTCGAGTAGCGGCTGATGCGCGCGGTGCCCGCGTCGATCACGTAGCGGATGCCCGGCACGGTGAGGCTCGTCTCGGCGACGTTCGTCGCGAGGATCACCCGGCGCCGGAGGCCGGCGACCTTCGACGGCTCGAACACGCGGTGCTGGTCGGCGGCCGACAGTCGCCCGTAGAGGGGGAGGACCTCGGTCGTGCCGGCGCCGCCGCGTCGGGCCGCGTGACCCCGCACGGCCTCCTCGGCGTCGCGGATCTCGTTCTCGCCCGAGAGGAACACGAGCACGTCGCCCGGCGCCTCGCGGTCGAGCTCGTCCAGCGCGTCGAGGATGCCCTGCTGCACGTCCTTGTCGTCGGCCGCGGCGCCCTCGTCCTCCTCGTCGTCGCCGGCCTCGCCGACGAGGGGGCGGTAGCGGATCTCGACCGGGTAGGTGCGGCCGGACACCTCGATGACGGGCGCCGGTTCGCCCGCGGCATCCGCGAAGTGCCGTGCGAAGCTCTCGGGGTCGATCGTCGCGCTCGTGACGATGACCTTCAGGTCGGGGCGCTTCGGCAGCAGCTGCTGCAGGTAGCCGAGCAGGAAGTCGATGTTGAGGCTGCGCTCGTGGGCCTCGTCGATGATGATCGTGTCGTAGCGGCGCAGCATCCGATCGCGGTGGATCTCGTTCAGCAGGATGCCGTCGGTCATCACCTTGATGCGGGTGGACTCGCTCACGCGGTCGGTGAAGCGCACCTGGTAGCCGACGAGGTCGCCGACCTCCGAGCCCAGCTCCTCCCCGATGCGCTCGGCGATGGTGCGCGCGGCGATGCGGCGCGGCTGGGTGTGCGCGATCGACTCGCGGCCGAGCTCGAGGCAGATCTTCGGCAGCTGGGTGGTCTTGCCCGAGCCGGTCGCGCCGGCCACGATCACGACCTGGTGATCGCGCACGGCGCGCGCGATCTCGTCGCGCATGCCGGAGACCGGCAGCTCGGCGGGGTAGGTGATCGTGGGAAGCACAGCCCTCCATCGTACGGCGCGCCGGGTCGAGTGGCGCGCGGGCCCGGGGCATCCGCTCGCCCTTGCAGCGGATAGTGCAACTATCTAGTATTGGATACTGCAACTCTCCAATTGACGAACCGAAGGCATCATGGCGAAGGTCAACACGGGTCGGATGACCCATCGGCACGACGGCGAGCTCGTCGTCTTCCTGATCGGCATGCGCGTGAACCGCTGGTGGCGGCCCGATCTCTGGCTGCCCGCGTTCCTCGCGATGCCGCGCATGCTGCGCGAGCTCGCGACGACGACCGACTCGGGCTTCCTCGGCTCCCGGCTGCTGACCGGGGCGAACGGCCCGTACGTCGTGCAGTACTGGGACAGCCACGACAAGCTCTACGACTACGCGTCGGATGCCTCGGGGGAGCACCGGCCCGCCTGGGCGGCGTTCAACCGTGCCGCGCGTCGGGTTCCCGGTGCCGTGGGCATCTGGCACGAGACGTACCAGGTCGCCCGCGCCGAGACCATGTACGTGAGCATGCCGTCGTTCGGGCTCGCCGACGCGACCGAGCTCGTGCCGGTGACGTCGCGTTCGGACCGCGCGCGCCAGCGCTACGCGGAGGGTGAGGTGACGGCGCCCGCATGACCTGCCAGCGTGATGGGATGGAGGCATGACTGATTCACTCGTCCCGAGTGTCCGCCTCAACGACGGGCACGACATCCCGCAGCTGGGCTTCGGCGTCTTCAAGGTCGACCCCGTGGAGACCGAGCGCATCGTGACCGACGCGCTCGAGGCCGGGTACCGGCACATCGACACCGCACGCATCTACGGCAACGAGGAAGGGGTCGGGCGCGCGATCGCGGCGTCGGGCATCCCCCGCGAGGAGCTCTACATCACGACGAAGCTCTGGAACGACGACCAGGGCGGCGACTCGGCACGGGCCGCGTTCGATGCGAGCCTCGAGCGCCTCGGCCTCGACTACGTCGACCTCTACCTGGTGCACTGGCCGGTGCCGTCCAAGGACCGCTACGTCGAGGCGTGGAACGCGCTCGCCGGCATCCGCGAGACCGGGCGCTCGCGCTCCATCGGCGTCTCGAACCATCTCGTGCCGCACCTCGAGCGGCTCGCCGCCGAGACCGGCGTGACCCCGGCCGTCAACCAGATCGAGCTGAGCCCGTACCACCAGCAGCGCGACGTGGTCGCCTACTGCGCCGAGCACGGCATCGCCGTGGAGGCGTGGGGTCCGCTCGGCCAGGGCAAGACCGACCTGCTCGGCGACCCCGCGGTCGTGGGCGTCGCCGAGCGCCACGGGGTGTCGCCGGCGCAGGCGCTCCTGCGCTGGCACCTGCAGCGCGGCTTCATCGTCTTCCCGAAGACCACCTCGCGGGCGCGCATGGAGGAGAACCTCGACGTGTTCGGGTTCGAGCTGGATGCCACCGAGATCGCGCAGCTCGACGCGCTGCCGCCGACCGGGGAGCACGCCGATCCGATGACCGTCGGCGCCTGATTCCGGGGCTGAACGGCCTCTTCGAGGCGCGGGCCGGGCGGTGCGCGATGCGCGACACGCCCGGCCTGCGCGTTCGTTTTGGCGAAGGGGCGAGTGGCACGTAGTGTTCTTACTCGTCACCCCAAAGGTGCGGGAGAGCGGCAGAGCCTCCCGGCCTCAAGCGGGACCATCCAACGCAACGAAGTCCGGCTCTTGTCGGAGCCCTTCGGAGTGCCTAGGATGTCTATTCGTCACTTTCGATCGTCGCGATCGCACACTGATCGCGATCCGTCAGGCTGCGCCTGTCGGAGGCGACAGGCCGGTTTGAGCCTGGTGCTCGAGGGTGATACAGTAGAGAGGTTGCCCTGAGTGGTAAGCCGAGAGGCTGACACTTCGGAGCGTCCGTTTCTTGAGAACTCAATAGCGTGCACTATGTTCAATGCCATTTTTTGAACCCCGTACTGGCCCTTTTG